>Ga0214919_10006706_pt1 | contig 15733 bp, 12 predicted proteins | sample LL1503_MetaG_FD_177994 | JGI IMG/M metagenome (GOLD analysis project Ga0214919, IMG submission 177994) | Freshwater microbial communities from Lake Lanier, Atlanta, Georgia, United States - LL-1503 | ecosystem: Environmental > Aquatic > Freshwater > Lake | place: USA: Georgia | collected... | reverse complement strand
GCCTGCGCCTCACCGTCAGAAGCCATTTCGACAAAGCCGAAGCCCTTGGAACGACCGGTTTCACGGTCCATCATCACCTTGGCAGAGGTCACCGTGCCGAATTGGCCGAATGACTCTTGCAAGGATTCGTCACGCACCGAGTACGCGAGGTTGCCGACGTAAAGCTTGTTTCCCATGGCGGGAAGCTCCTTCTCAAGAAAAGTAAACCATGTGGAGCTTCAACCCAGCGTGAAACACTCAAGCTACAGGCGCCGTCTCCAGACACGGGCCGGGGACGTACACGCCCCCTTGAATCATTATGGTGGCAAACCACGCCTGACCACCAGTGCGGCGGAACAGGGGCAAACCCGCAAGTATCATGAGTGTTGTCAGGCGGGTACAAATACAGGGTCCTAGGGGCTTGCCAACGCTGTGTTTGATGTCGACGGCTTCAAATCCGTGCTTACGCTTGCCCGACCCGCGCTTGCCCGACCCGCCGCCCAGGCTGGCTTGACCGGAATGCCCATGCCCGCACCGTCGATGGACTTGTTCAAACCGCTGATCGCCCTTCTGGCCATCGTCAACCCGGTGGGCGCGGTGCCGTTCTCTCTGGCTTTCGCCCAGGGACTGCGCCGGGAAGAACGTTTGCGCAGCCTGCGCGTCAGCGCGTTCTTGGCTTTTTCCCAGGTGCTGGGGCGCGCCGGCATCGACGTGATGACGCGCTTGACGGGACTGATCCTGGCCGCGATGGCGGTGGCGTTGCTGGCCGACGGGCTGGTCAAGCTGTCCCCTATCCTCGCCAGTGCGAAGCTGCGCTGAACTCAGGCTGAAAAAATGACCGATTCCATCCCTGTCTACGACCACATCATCGTCGGCGCCGGCACCGCCGGCTGCCTGCTGGCCAACCGGCTCAGCGCCAACCGGGCCAAGCGAGTGCTGCTGATCGAGGCGGGTGGCAACGATGACTACCTGTGGGTCCACATTCCGGTGGGTTACCTGTACTGCATCGGCAACCCGCGCACCGACTGGCTGTACTCGACCGAGCCAGACCCGGGGCTCAATGGCCGCCGACTGCGCTACCCAAGAGGCAAGGTGCTGGGAGGATGCTCGAGCATCAACGGCATGATCTACATGCGCGGCCAGAGCCGCGACTACGACAGCTGGGCCGAGGCCACCGGCGATGCACGCTGGCGCTGGGAACACAGCTTGCCGTATTTCAAACAGCACGAGGACCACTGGCGTGGCGCCGATGGCCACCACGCAGCACCCGGGTTCGACGCCACTGGCGATCGAGCCGGTGGCGAATGGCGGGTCGAGAAGCAGCGGCTGTCCTGGGAGATTCTCGACGCCTTCGCCGCCGCGGCGCAAGAGGCCGGCATCCCGGCCACCGACGACTTCAACCGCGGCAGCAACGAGGGCGTGGGCTATTTCGACGTCAACCAGCGCAGCGGCGTTCGCTGGAGCGCAACCAAGGCGTTTCTGCGGCCGATCCAGCACCGCGCCAATCTCCAGGTCTGGACAGGGGCCCAAGTGACGCGGCTGATCACTGCGCGCGACGACCAAGGATTGCGCGTGACCGGCGTCGAGGTGCGGCCCGAAGGCCATGACCACAACCGCGGTGCGCCGCTGATTGCCAGGCTGGCGGCCGGCGGCGAGTTGGTGATGGCGGCCGGCGCGATCGGCACGCCGCAGATCCTGCAGCTGTCGGGCATAGGCCCGGCGGCGCTGCTGCAGCAGCACGGCATCAGCGTGCAGCAGGATCTGGCCGGCGTCGGGCAAAACCTGCAGGACCACCTGCAGATCCGGGCGGTGTTCGAAGTGCAGGGTGTCAAGACCCTCAACACGATGGCCAACTCGCTCTTGGGCAAGGGGCTGATCGGGCTGGAATACCTGCTGCGGCGCAGCGGGCCGATGAGCATGGCACCGTCGCAACTGGGCTGCTTCACCCGGTCGGACCCGGGACAGGCCTGGCCGAATCTGGAGTACCACGTCCAGCCACTGTCGCTGGACGCTTTCGGCGAGCCGCTGCACCGCTTCAACGCTTTCACCGCCAGCGTGTGCAACCTCAACCCGAGCTCACGCGGCCAGGTGCAGATCCGCTCCTCTCGGCCAGAAGATGCGCCGGCGATCATGGCCAATTACCTGTCGACCGAGCAGGACCGCAAGATTGCCGCAGAGTCGCTGCGCCTGACCCGGCGTATCGCGGCCCAACCGGCACTGGCGAGGTACCAACCGCGCGAGGTCAAGCCCGGCATTGAATTCCAGAGCGACGACGAGCTGGCGCGGCTGGCGGGTGATATCGGCACCACGATCTTTCACCCGGTGGGCACCTGTCGAATGGGCCGCGACGACGACCCGATGGCGGTGGTCGACAGCGAGTTGCGGGTACGCGGCGTGGCGGGCCTGCGCGTCGCTGACGCCAGCGTGATGCCCAGCATCACCAGCGGCAACACCAACTCGCCGACACTGATGATCGCCGAGCGCGCGGCAGAGTGGCTGCGCCTGGCCGGCGCCTGAGGTCCAGGCCAAGCGGCAACACGAACAGGGCTGTCGCGAGCGGAAATATTTCTGGACTGTTGCAGGCGAAATGAATGCGAGGGTTATCCCAGAGTGACGGGATGGCAGCAGATTGCATAGAGTTCCCGCACTCGGTTTGAGCGGCCTGCCGCACAAACCCGGGAGACCGAGGAGACATCATCAGAACGATCGGGCGAAGAACCTGGCGCGAGAAGCCTGCGCCGACCAGGCAGCACCCTGTTTATTGGCGCCAGGCTTTCCAGCTTGGCGCTTTTTTTTCGCGGCTTGGCCGGAAAACAATGCGCCAAGGGTGGTGGATCGAGCTCAACCCTGTCCTCGAAACCCCGATTGGCAGCCCTTGCGCCAGCAGCTACGCTGCAGCACTCTGAAATAGTTGCTTCGAAAGGTCATCGTCATGCGCCACACCCCTGTTGAACCGTCCAAGCTCGCGCTGCAGCGCCTCTACCACTGGGAGCAGACAGCGCCCTCAAGAGTGGTGCTGACCCAGCCCATGGGCGGCGGCGCGCTGAGAGATTTCAGCTGGTCGCAGGTGATGGATGGGGCCCGCCGCATGGCCGCGCACCTGAAAGCCCAGGGATTGCAGCCGGGCGATCGGGTCGGGCTGATCTCCAAGAACACCGCCTGGTGGATGATGGCCGATTTTTCGATCTGGCTGGCTGGCGGCGTGTCGGTGCCGCTCTACCCGACACTGGCAGCCGAGACCATCCGCCAGATCCTGGACCACAGCGAAGCGCGCTGGCTGTTCATCGGCAAACTCGACGGCTGGGACGCGATGCGACCTGGCGTTGCGCCGGCAGTCGCCGCCGGGATGGCGTGCATCCGGTTGCCGCTGGCGCCGGGTCTGGACCAGATGCCTGCAGGAACCCGGGACTGGGAGGCGATCGTCGCGGGCACCGCGCCGCTGGCGGGCCAGCCGCTGCGCGACGGCGACGAGCTCGCGACCATCATGTACACCTCGGGCACGACCGGCGCGCCCAAGGGCGTGATGCACAGCTTTGGCACCTTCGCCTGGTCCATCGAATCAGGTTTGAAGCGGATGGAGGGCATCAAGGACGGCTCGCGCATGCTGAGCTACCTGCCGCTGTCGCATGTCGCCGAGCGCACGCTCGTCGAGCACGGACTGTTGGCCACTGGCATGCACGTGTTCTTCGCCGACAGCCTCGAGACCTTCGCCCAGGACCTGCAGCGCGCCAAGCCAACCGCGTTCTTCACGGTGCCGCGGCTGTGGGTCAAGTTCCAGCAAGGCGTGTCGGCCAAGATGCCGCCGGCCAAGCTCGAGTTCTTGCTCAAGATCCCGATCCTCAACCGCATCGTTCGCAAGAAGATCCTCGGCGCGCTCGGGCTGGACCAATGCCAGTTCGCCGCCGGCGGCGCCGCGCCGATGCCGCCAGCCCTGCTGAACTGGTACGCCAGGCTCGGGCTGCCCATCGTCGAGCTCTACGGCATGACCGAGAACTGCGGCGTCTCACACGCCACGCTGCCCGGCGTGCAGCGCCCCGGCACGGTGGGCCCGACCTACGACGGCGTGGAGTGCAAGATCGACCCCGCCAACGGCGAGATCCTGGTGCGCAGCCACGGCCTGATGCTGGGCTATTACAAAGAGCCCGAGCTCACACAACAGGCCGTCACGCCAGACGGCTGGCTGCACACCGGCGACAAGGGGACGGTAGACGCCGAGGGCTACCTGAAGATCACCGGCCGGGTCAAAGACTTGTTCAAGACCAGCAAGGGCAAATATGTTGCACCGGCGCCGATCGAGGACAAGCTGGTGATGCACGCATCGGTCGAGGCCTGCTGTGTGACCGGCGCCAACCTGGGCCAACCGCTGGCAGTGTTGATGCTCAACGCCGAGGCGATCGGCGCGACCCGCAACGCAGCTGGTCGCGAGGCGCTGCGGGTTTCGCTGACCGCGCACTTGCAGGCGGTCAACGCAGGCCTGGACCCGCACGAGCAGCTCGACAGCCTGATCGTCGTGACCGAGCCCTGGACGGTGGACAGCGGCTTCATCACGCCGACCTTCAAAGTCAAGCGCAACCGGGTCGAGGAGGTCTATGGAGCGCGCTATGAAGCCTGGGCCGGGTCACGCGAGGCCGTGATCTGGGCCGATTGATCGACCGCAACAGGCCGGTCAACCGGCTTTCGCGGCCGAAATCTTGACCCCCTGCGCCCACTTTTTGCCCTCGGCAGCGATGAAGCTGGCGAAGTCGGCGCTGCTGCCGCCGCCGCCGGGGATCGCGCGCTGCGACAACAGCCGCTCCTGGAGCGCCGGGCTGACCAGGGCCTAGCCGGTTTCTTGCTGGATGCGGCGGATGCTCCTATCGAATTCCCCAGGTCTAGGGTCGACCAGCGTGCCTGAGTCCGCTCGCGGTGCCTGTCAGCAGCTGTCGGGGCTGGACCCCGGGCTCACCCAGCCGCGCGGCACAGCGCCCAGCAGTCTGCGGGTGTAGTCCTGCTGCGGTGAGGCCAGGATCTGCGCCGCGCTGGCCTGCTCGATCACTTGGCCGTCCTTCATCACCAGCACCTCGTCGCTCATGAAGCGCACGACACTGAGGTCATGGCTGATGAAGACATAGGACAGCCCGAGTTCGTCCTGCAGGTCGCGCAACAGGTTCAGCACCTGTGCCTGCACCGAGACGTCGAGCGCGCTGACCGCTTCGTCGAGCACCAGCACTTCCGGATTGAGCGTCAAGCAGCGCGCGATCGCCACGCGCTGGCGCTGGCCGCCCGAGAACTCATGCGGATACTTGGCCATGACTTCGGGGCCCAGGCCGACCTTGACCAGCAGCGCACGGGCAAGGGCCTCGCGCTCGGCTTCATCAGCGCCGATGGCGTGGATCGTCATCGGCTCGACCAGGGTCTGTCCGATCGTGAAGCGCGGGTTCAGGCTGGCATAGGGGTTCTGGAACACGATCTGGATGCGCCGGCGCATCGCTTGCCGTTCGCGATCGGACAGCGTGAGCAAGTTGCGGCCGTCGAAGATCACCTCGCCGCCGGTGGGCTCGTGCAGGCGCAGCAGTGTCAGCCCCATCGTCGTTTTGCCCGACCCCGACTCGCCGACCACGCCCAGCGTGTGGCCACGACGCAGCTGGAAATTCACGCCCTGCACGGCCTTGAACTCGCGCTTGCCGAACAGGCCATGTTTCAAGAAAAAGCTCTTGGCCAGCGCCCTCACCTCGAGAACCACCGGCGCTTGGGCATTCTTGACCAGCGCGGGCTTGGCAGGCACGGCATCGGGCGCAGCGTCGCCGATCTGGTCGTCGATCACCGCCAGCCGTGCCGGCGTGTCGCTCAGGCTGGGCCGGCAAGTCAGCAGCGCGCGGGTGTACGCGTCACTCGGCGCGCTGAAGATCTGCGCCACCGGACCCTGCTCGCGCACCCGGCCGTGGCGCATCACCACCACCTGGTCGGCGATCTCGCCCACCACGCCGAGGTCATGGCTGATGAACAGCACGCTCATCCCGTGCTTGGCCTTGAGGCCGGCGATCAGCTCGAGGATCTGGCGCTGGATCGTCACATCGAGCGCGGTGGTCGGCTCGTCGGCGATCAGCAGCTTGGGCTCGCAGCTGAGCGCCATCGCGATCATCACGCGCTGCTGTTGGCCGCCCGACAACTCGTGCGGATAGGCCGACAACCTGCGCTTGGGCTCTGGCATGCCGACCTCGGCCAGCAGGCTTTCGGCGCGCGCCAACGCGGCGCGCCGGCCCAGCCCCAAGTGCTTGATCAGCGGCTCAATCAACTGCGCACCGACGGTGAACACCGGGTTGAGCGAGCCCATCGGGTCCTGGAACACGCAAGCAATCTCGCGCCCGCGCAAACCCTGCAGCTCGGACCGGCCCGCGGCCAACAAGTCGCGGCCCTGGTAGAGGATCGCGCCCTGGCGGCGCGCGTTGTCGGGCAGCAGGTTGAGGATGGACATCGCGGTCACGCTCTTGCCCGAGCCCGACTCGCCCACCAGCGCGACCGTGCTGTTCTCGGGAATGTCGAAGCTCACGCCGCTGACCGCGGGAACCAGCGTGGTGACGCCGCGCTCACCGAGGCGGAACGCGACTTTCAGATCTTGGATGGACAGCAGCATCGGATCAGCCAATATGCAAAGGGCGCGCGCCACGGCCCAGGACTCGGTCGAGCCAAGCGGACGCCGCGGAACCGGCTTCGCCGGGCCGCTGGCGGCGCCACCTTGAGGGGGAGGCGCCGCAGGCGCTTCGGGGGTGGGTCATGACTCTGCGCCACGCAGCTTGGGGTCGAGTGCATCGCGCCAAGCATCGGCCATCAGCGAGAACGCCGTGACAAACAGCGCCATCAACGCGGTCGCTGTGACGAGCTGCCACCAGTGGCCCAGGATCAGCTCGCTCTGCGCCTCGGCCAGCATCGTGCCCCAGGAAACATCCTCGACGCCGACGCCAAGCCCAAGATAGGACAGGATCACCTCGCTCTTGATGAAGGCCACCACCAGCAGGCTCATGCGAACCAGGATCACATGGCTGACATTGGGCAGGATGTGCCTGAACATGCGGCTGTAGGCCGAGGCACCGATGGCTTCGGCGGCGCGAACGTACTCGCGCCCGCCGTGCTTCATGAATTCGGCACGCACCTGCCGGTACAAGCCGGTCCAGCCGGCCAGCCCGAGGATCAACACCACGGTGCTGATGCCACGGCCGAACACCGCTGCGAAAGCGAAGATGAGCAAGATGCTCGGAATAGCCTCAAACACGTTGTAGAGCCACTCCAGAAAATCACCCACCTTGCCGCCAAAGAAGCCGCCCAGCGCCCCCAGCACTGTGCCGATAAGCGTGGCTAGCAACGCAGCCAACAGACCGACGAAGACCGAGATCTGGGTCCCCTTGACGGCCTTGGACAAGACATCGCGACCCATTCGATCGGCGCCCAAGGCCAGGGTCTTGGCCTTGATGCTGTCGCTGGATTGGTACTTCTTGGCGGCAGCCTCGATCTCGGCGTAGCGCGGTGCCAGCGGATCCACCGCCGACAGATCCACATTCGGGCCCTTGGGCACCTCAAGGGCGCCCATCGCTTCTGGGGGGCGTGGCCCCATCAAAGTGGGCGGCGCATTGGCCACACCCACCTCAGCCTGCCAGCCCTTGGCCACAACGCCCAGGGACGCCAGCAGAACCAGCAGCAGAAAAGCCAGCACGACAATGGCCGAGCTCAGACCGACTCGGTCGGCCTTGAAGCGGCGCCAAGCGGCGTGCCAGACACCCTCCGAGCGCTCAAACAGCTGTGGTGTCGCGCCACGGCTGTGGGCTTGGGTCATTTCAGCACCACCCGCGGATCGACCAGCTTGAACAGCAGGTCCACGACCAGGTTGATCACCATCGTCAGCACCGCCAGGTACACCGCAATCGCCTGGATCACCGGGTAGTCGCTTCGGTTGACGGCCAGCAGGATTTCCCGGCCTAGGCCTGGGATGGAGAAAAAGACCTCGATGAGAAACGAGCCGACGAAAACCCCCGGCAGTGACAGGCCGATGTTGGTGAGGATGGGGATCATCGCGTTGCGCAGCACATGCTTGAACAAGACCGTGTTCTCGGTCAGGCCCTTGGCGCGTGCGGTGCGCACATAGTCGTGGCCGAGTTCGTCCAAGAAGAAGCTGCGGTACAAGCGGGTCTGAGGTGCGACACCCACCATCACCGCCAGCAACACCGGCAGCGGCGCGTAGATGGCGAGATTGGTCCACACACTGTCGCTCCAGCCCTGGACCGGGAACCAGCCGAGTTGGAAGCCGAACAGGTACTGGCCGACGATCACGTAGACCAGAAAGCTGATCGACAGCGCCACTGTCGTCACCACCATGATCGCCCGGTCAGCCAGTGAGCCGCGGCGACTGGCGACCCACATCGCAATCGGCAGCGCCAGCAAGAGGTCCAGGATCAGAATCGGCAGCATCACGGTCAAGGTCGCCGGCAAGCGCGAGGCGAACAGGTTGCTGACGGCCTCATTGGTGGCCCAGCTGCGGCCCCAGTCAAAGGTGACCACGCCCTTGAGGTAGATGGCCAGTTGCACCCACACGGGCTGGTCAAGACCGAGTTGCTGGCGGATGGCTGCGATCTGCTCTGGCGTGGCATTCAGGCCGCCAAGAATCTCGGCGGCGTCGCCGCCAAAGTACTTGAAGAGAAAAAACACCAGCAGCAAAACGCCAAGAATCGTTGGCACCATCTGCCACAGGCGCCGCAAGATGTACGCAGCCATGGTCGAAATACTCTCGTGTATTGGAGACGGCGCAGTGTAGGGTGCCGCAGGTTACGCTGTTTTGTTGCTTTTACCCAGTTGTTCACCTGGGCGAGTGCTGAGATGTCATTGTCGCTGGGTCGACCGAATCAGCAGTCAGCGGCGCTGACGCTAGACTGGCCGCTGGTCGATCCGATAGCCAAGCGCTGCCCAATTCATGATCCGTCGCCTTCTGCTGGTGTTGGTCTCCGTCTGTTCGATGTCTGCTGCCGCGGATCAGCCTGCTGTTGTGGCGCAAGCCAAGGCATTGGGCAATACCGCCAAGACGCTGCGCTATGCATTTCCCATTGCCGAAAGCGGCTTTGATCCGGCGCAGATCTCGGACCTGTATACACGCACTGTTGCGGCGGCGATGTTCGACGCGCCGCTGGAGTTCGAGTTCATGGCCTCGCCCGCCCGTATGCGCCCAAACGTGGCTGCGGCCATGCCCGAGGTGACTGACGACTTCCGCAGCTTCACCTTTCAGATCAAGCCGGGCATCTTTTTCGCTGACGATCCGGCTTTCAAGGGTGCCAAGCGCGAACTCACGGCTGACGACTTCGTCTACGCACTCAAACGCCACTACGACCCGCGCTGGAAGAGCGCGAACCTCTACGTTCTGGAGAACGCCAAGATCCTGGGACTGTCGGAGTTGCGCAAGGAACTCATCGCCGCGAAGAAGCCTTTCGACTACGACCGGGATGTCGAGGGCCTCAAGGCCCTGGATCGCTACACCTTTCGCATCCGTCTGGCCGAAGCCAACCCGCGTTTTCTCTACAACTTCACCGATGGCTCCTTCACCGGCGCGATGGCGCGCGAGGTCGTTGAAGCTTATGGCGACAAGGTCGGCGAGCACCCTGTGGGCACCGGACCATTCCGCCTGGCCGAGTGGAAGCGCAGCTCGCGCATGGTGCTCGAGCGCAACCCAAACTACCGTGAGGTGTTCTACGACGAGCACCCGCCGCAAAACAACGCCCGGCTGGTCGAGGTGGCGGCCAAATTCAAGGGCCGCAGGATGCCGCTGGTCGACCGCGTCGAGATCTCGGTGGTGGAGGAGGCACAGCCACGCTGGCTGTCCTTTCTCAACGGGGAACACGATGTGCTGGAGAACGTACCCGCTGAGTTTTCCAACCTGGCGATCCCGAACAACCAGCTTGCACCCAACCTCAGCAAGCGCGGCATGGGCATGATCCGCTATCCCCGGGCTGATGTGGCGGTGAGCTACTTCGCGATGGAGGACCCCGTCGTGGGGGGCTACGAGCCCCACAAAGTGGCCTTGCGCCGGGCCATCGCGCTGGCGGTGGACCTAGACCGCGAGATCCGCCTGGTTCGCCGCAACCAGGCCATTCCGGGCCAAAGCCCGATCGGACCCGAGACCTTCGGCTACGACCCTGTGTTCAAGTCCGAGATGAGCGAGTACAACCTGCCACGGGCCAAGGCGCTGCTCGACCTGCATGGCTATGTGGCCAAGAACGGCGATCGCTGGCGCGACCAACCCGATGGCAAACCGCTGGTGCTGGAGTACGCCACCCAGCCAGACCAAGTCAGTCGCCAACTCATCGAGTTGTGGAAGAAGAACATGGACGCCCTGGGGGTTCGCATGGTGTTCAAAACCGCCAAATGGCCCGAAAACCTCAAGAGCAGCCGTGCCGGCAAGCTGATGATGTGGGGCGTGGGCTGGAGCGCGGGCTCGCCTGACGGCGACACCTTTCTGGCGCTGGGTTACGGCCCCAACAAGGGTGGCGCCAACCATGCCCGCTTCAACTTGCCAGCGTTCAACAGCGTCTACCAAGCCCAGCGCATGCTGCCTGACAGCCCCGAACGCCTAGCGCTGATGGACGAGGCCAAGCGATTGATGGTGGCTTACATGCCCTACAAGATCCACGCCCATCGCATCTTCACCGACCTGAACCAGCCGTGGGTGCAGGGCTACCACCGCAACATTTTCGTGCGCGAGTTTTTCAAGTACGTGGACCTCGACGCGCAGGCGCCTGGACGCGCGGCCCGGTGAGCCGGCCGCTGACATCCTGCACGGCTGCAGACGGGCCGTGGCCTCATTTCTTTTTCTTGCTGCGCTCAGGCACCACGGTGGTGATGGTCGCGGTGACGGCATCCGGTGAAAGTGGCTTGGCGTTGGCCGCCTCTTTCTTGGGTTTCTTGGTTTCCTTGGTGCTGCGTTGTTGGCTCTTGGCCATGTGAGGCTCCTGGCTGTTGCCGCGCCGGAATGGCGCGAAGTACGTCATGCTTGCGGCTGGCGCCGCCCTTGTCAACCTTTGCCGTTGTTGCGTGGCTGCCGCGAGGGCTTGGCACGTGCCTTGTCGATCACCGCGCGGGCGTGCAACTCGCTTTCTAGCGAGTCGTCCAGCGGTGAACGGCACAGCCCGGCCTGTTCGTAGCGCTTGTTCTCGTACAGCGCGGCTGCGGCCGGAAAGGCTTTGAGCAGCGCGTCGAGTCTGGCGTCAGGAGGCAGGTCGTCGAGCAGATGCGCAAGATGCCGCACCAGCCGCCGGTACTGCGACGCGCCCACCGGCTGAGCACTGGACTCGACCCGTTGCAGCAGTTCAGCCAGCAGCGCAGCAGTTCTGAACACACCAAGGGCCGGGTCGGTGGACGGGTGAGCGCTTTGCATAGTGAAACTCCACAGGCCAATTTCACGCTGGCCCTGTGGTTTCAAGATGGTGATGGCCGACCTACTTGCAAGGTGGCAGCAGCAGCAGCCAGTCAGACCAGGAAGGCCCCAGCCAATCGCGCCCAGTAGCTCGCGCCGGTGCCCAGGCAGCGGGCGGTTTCTAATTAGGTTGAATTATGCAAACTTGATCGTTTCAGGACTTTACTGGTGCCAGCCTGAGCAAAGCCCCTTGCGCACCATCAGTTAGCAGGTAAACCAAACCGTCTGGGCCCATGCGCACATCGCGTATGCGTCCAAACCGGCTTTGCAGCAACCGCTCTTCGCCGAGTACTTTCTCGCCATCTAGCGTCAAACGTACCAACATCTGCCCGCGCAAGGCGCCCACCAGCAAATCGCCCTGCCATTGGGGAAACTGTGTGCCGCTCACAAAAGCCATGCCTGACGGCGCAATCGACGGCACCCACACATGCAAGGGCTGCACCAAACCAGGTTTGGCATGGCCCACACCAATTTTGGTACCCAAGCCGTAGTTGACGCCGTAGGTGATGATGGGCCAGCCGTAATTGAAACCTGAACGCATCACGTTGACCTCATCACCACCTTGCGGCCCGTGCTCGTGTGTCCACAGTTCGCCAGTTTTGGGGTGCAGGACTGCGCCTTGCATGTTGCGATTGCCCAGCGTCCATTTTTCGGCCAAGGCCCCTGCTCGGTTGACAAAGGGGTTATTGGTTGGCACTCCGCCATCGTCGTGAAGGCGAATGACCGAACCAGCATGATCGTCCAGTTTTTGGGCACGCTCTTTGTCGCCACGGTCACCCAATGTCAGATACAGCAAGCCTGCTTGGTCGAATACGATACGCCCGCCAAAATGTTGGCTTGAACGCGTTTTGGGCTGCATGCTGAAAAGCACTTGTACCTCGGTCATGCGGTGGCCTTGAAGCTTGCCTCTTGCCAAAGCCGTGCCCCAGCCGCCGGATCCATTGGCGTTGTAAGCCCAATAAATCCAACCATTTTTCGCGTATTGGGGATGTAAAACCACATCAAACAAGCCACCCTGCCCTTGTGCCACAATTTCAGGCAGGCCATCAATCGGTTTGGGGTCCAATTTGAAATCATCACCGACAAGTCGTAAACGTCCAGCCCTTTCGGTGACCAGCATTCGTCCGTCCGGTAAAAACGCTAGAGACCAGGGATTCTCAAGCCCGCTTAACAAGGTGACCACACGGAACGCTTGTTTTTCGGAGTTGATGACTGAAGAAAGTTCCTGTGCCAAAGCAGCAAAACAGGCTGCATTGCTTATCAGCAGGATGTAGAGTGATCGAAAAAGTTGGACTCTCAAGAAGGCTTTCCCCAAAAGCTAGTGCTTGCAAATAATCATCAGAGTTGGAAATTATCGGTCGATTCTCAACCGACGACCTGATTAGAAAGCTGCCTAAGCTAGCCCCAACGCGTCAGCTTTTCGGCCACCAAATCGCTGCTTGCGAACTACTCGAAACCCAGCTCCGGGTTGGCATCGATCTGGTGCCGGGTTTCAAGCATCTCTTGCTCGATCGGGCTGATGGTCTCGAGTACAGGCAAATCGGTACGGGCGTTGATGGCATTGTTTGCCTGCGAAAACGGCAGTGCTCAGCTTTTGAGAACTTCCAAGGTAATTTTTTTGCGTCAAACCATGGTCTGGCTGCCACTTGGGCACTCTACTGCAACCACGAACCGTGGTTCGGCAGCCTTGCGACTAGCCTTCGCGTAAAGTGCAATCTACCGCAGACATCGCCACACGGTCAGCCCGCGTCAATGCATGAGCAAGCTCTATTTCCGCTATGCCGCGATGAACGCTGGCAAATCCACTGCCTTGCTGCAGGTGGCACACAACTACGAAGAGCGAGGGTTGCGGGTGTTGCTGTTCACCGCAGCCCATGACGACCGCGTCGGCAGTGGCCGCGTCGGTTCGCGGCTCGGCTTGGTTCGCAACGCGTCGAGCTTCGGCCTAGACACCGATTTTGTGCACGCGCACTTGCTGGCGCTGGCTGGTGGCGCACTGGCTTGCCTGCTGATCGATGAGGCTCAGTTTCTCAGCCCGAAACAGGTGCGCCAGCTGCACCGCTTGGCCCACGGCCACAAGCTGCCGGTGATCTGTTGGGGACTTCGCAGCGATTTCCGTGGCGATGCCTTTGCCGGCGCCGCAACGCTGCTGACACTGGCTGACGACATCGAGGAGATGAAGACCATCTGCGCTTGCGCCCGCAAGGCGACGATGAACATCCGCATCGATGCCGAGGGTCGCCGGGTCAAACAGGGCGAACAAGTCGTGATCGGCGGTAACGAGCGCTACCGGGCAGTCTGCCCGGCCTGCTTTTATGCTGACGAAGACGCTGGCGCAGTGGCACCAGGCCTGTTCGGCTGAGCAGCGCAAGGGTTTTCGTAAGTTTTTCTTCGGCGACGCAGTCGACCTTGTGTTGTCTTTCTTTTAACTTGGTAGTCGTAGTAGAGCCAGGCCTGAACTGTTGATAAGCCAGTTTTTATGTTTTTTTTCAAACACTTGAGATCGACTCAACCCTGTGCGCCGGTGACCTTGAGCGAGGCTGAAGACCGACAACAACTTTGAATTTCAGCCTCAGCCTGTGGACAACTGCCTGCTTGTTCAACACTTGCCCACAGCGCTGTGCCTTGACAGGCCAGGACTTTGACAGCCCAATCCGAAGCACCGCCATGAACGCCATCTTGCCCGCCGATCGCTATCCCCGTCCTGCCGCTGTCTCCCATGAGGAGTGGGCCGCACGCGTTCAGCTCGCCGCTTGCTACCGGATCTTTGACCATCTGGGTTGGACCGAGCTGATCTACAACCACATCTCGCTGCGAGTGCCGGGCGAGCCGGGTCACTTTCTGCTCAACCCTTTTGGCCTGCATTACTCGGAGGTCTGTGCGTCCAACCTGCTCAAGGTCGACTTGGCCGGGAACATCGTCGGCCGCATTGAGGGTGAACCGGTCTGGCCTATCAACCCAGCTGGTTTCACCTTCCACGGCGCGATCCACCAGGCCATGCCCGAAGCGCACTGCGTGATGCATGTGCACACGACGCCGACGATGGCGGTGTGTTGCCTCGACGAAGGCTTGTCGTTCACCAACTTCTATGCGGCGCAATTGCACGGCAAAGTGGCATACCACGATTTTGAAGGCATCACCGTGCACCTTGACGAGGGGCGGCGAATCCTGGCCAGTGCGAGCGGCAAACCAGTGCTGCTGCTGCGCAACCACGGGCCGGTGACGATAGGCTTCAGCCTGGCCAATGCATTCGGGCTGATGTGGTTGCTGACCCGTGCGTGTGAGGTGCAGCAGAGCGCACAAGCGATGGGGCGACTGCGGCCCATTGCCGAGCCGGTGCTCGAGGCCTGTGTTCGCGATTCGCTGAACTTCGATCCCCGCTTCGGTGCGGGCCAGGATGCTTTCGACGCGATGCTCAGGTTGGTCGAGCGCCGTGATCCGTCTTTCAGGCGCTGACAGACTCATCGACGACGCCAGCCAAGCGGCGGGCGCCAATAACTTTCATCTCATTCCCAGGAAATAGCCATGGCTCTGAACAAGATACTCGTCGCCCAAGGTGGTGGCCCCACTGCGGTGATCAACCAAAGCCTGGTCGGCGTGGTGCTCGAAGCCAGGCGTCATCGCGCGATCGACCTGGTCTACGGTGCCAGGCACGGTGTTCGTGGCATCGTCAACGAGGATTTTGTCGACCTGACCCAGGAGACCAGCCACAACCTGGAACTCGTCGCCGCCACGCCTTCGTCGGCGTTGGGCAGCACGCGCGACAAGCCGGACCTGGCTTACTGCCAGAAGATCTTCCACGTGCTCAAAGCCCATGGCATCGGTCACTTCTTCTACATCGGTGGCAACGATTCGTCCGACACGGTTCGCATCGTCAGCGAGCAAGCCCGTGCCGCGAATTACCCGCTGCGCAGCATCCATATCCCGAAGACTATCGACAACGACCTGGTCGGCAATGACCACACGCCGGGTTTTCCGTCGGCGGCGCGCTTCGTGGCCCAGGCCTTCGCTGGCGCCAACCTCGACAACGCCGCATTGCCTGGCGTCTACTTGGGCGTCGTGATGGGCCGGCACGCCGGCTTCCTGACTGCCGCCTCCGCACTGGGCAAGAAGTTTCCGGACGACGGCCCCCATCTGATTTACCTGCCCGAGCGGGTGTTCGTGCTGGAAAAGTTCTTGGCCGATGTCAAAGCGGTCTACGCCCGCTACGGGCGCTGCGTCGTCGCCGTCAGCGAGGGCATCCACGACGCCAGCGGGCAGCCTATCCTGGCCCAGCTCGCCAAGGACCTCGAGCGCGACGACCACGGCAATGTCCAGCTCTCGGGC
>Ga0214919_10006704_pt1 | contig 15736 bp, 12 predicted proteins | sample LL1503_MetaG_FD_177994 | JGI IMG/M metagenome (GOLD analysis project Ga0214919, IMG submission 177994) | Freshwater microbial communities from Lake Lanier, Atlanta, Georgia, United States - LL-1503 | ecosystem: Environmental > Aquatic > Freshwater > Lake | place: USA: Georgia | collected... | reverse complement strand
GTACTTCCGCGCAGGGTTCGGCGGTGGTCGGCTGCGACGGCATCCACTCGGCGATCCGGAAGCAGCTGCATCCCGGCGAAGGCCCGCCCGCCTACCAGGGCATCAACATGTGGCGCGGCGTGACGCGCGGCAAGCCCTACCTCAGCGGCGCGAGCATGGTGATCGCCGGCTGGCTCGAGGCGGGCAAGATGGTGATCTACCCGATCCGCAACAACATCGATGCCAATGGCAACCAGCTGATCAACTGGGTGGCCGAGGTGCAGTCGCCGCGCAACGTGCTGCAGGACTGGAACCTCGCCGGCAAGCTCGACGATTTCTATCCCGTGTTCGCGGGACGCACGCACGACTGGCTCGACATCGACGCGCTGATCCGCAATGCCGACAGCATCCTCGAATACCCGATGGTCGACCGCGAGCCGCTCAGCCACTGGACCGAAGGGCGCGCGACGCTGCTGGGCGACGCCGCGCACCCGATGTACCCGCGCGGTTCGAACGGCGGGGGACAGGCGATCCTGGATGCGCGCGTGCTCACAGGGTGCCTCAAGCGCGAGCACGGCGTGCCGAACGCGCTCAAGGCTTACGAAGAAAACCGCCTGAAGCCCGCCTACGAGGTGGTGCTCGCCAACCGCGCGATCGGGCCCGACGCGATCCTGCGCACGGTGCACGAGCGCACCGGCGACAAGCCGTTCGGGAAGATCGAGGACGTGATCACCGCCGAGGAGATGGTCGACTCCGGTGAGAACTACAAGCGCATTGCCGGGTTCGAGCGCGAGGCGCTGAGGAACCGCCCTTCGCTGGTCTAGACGAGACGTGAAGAGGGGCTGCGCCCCTCCTCAGACCTCCCGCTAACTCAGCAGCTTCGTTTTCACCCCGGCCGCTTCCAGCCGGGCCACCAGCGCCGCGGTGTGCGCCTGGTCGCGGGTCTCGACGACGAACTCGACCTCGGGCGTGCGCACCGACGCGATGCCGAACACGCGCTGGTGCTGCACCTCGACGATGTTGCCGCCGGCCTCGCCGATCAACGTGGCCACCTTGGCGAGGCTGCCGGATATGTCGGGCAGCGCCACCAGCAGCCGCACGAGGCGCCCGTCGCGGACCAGCCCGCGCATCAGCACGGAGGCGAGCACGCGAGTGTCGATGTTGCCGCCGCAGAGGGGAATAGCAACCTTTTTTCCGGCGAAGCGGTCGCCGTGGGCGAGCAGGGCGGCGAGGCCCGCGGCTCCGGCGCCCTCGGCCACGGTTTTCTCCAGTTCGACCAGCGCGACGATGGCGCGCTCGATGGTGTCTTCCTCGACCAGGAGGATCTCCTTTACGAGCGCCTTGACGATGGCGAGGGGCAGTTCGCCCACGTCGCGCACGGCCAGGCCTTCGGCGATGGTGTCGCCGCCGACCGAGACCGGCAGGCCATGCACCCGCTGGTACATGGCGGAGTAGGTCCTCGATTCGACGCCGAAGACTTCGATGTCCGGGCGGATGGCGCGGGCGGCCGTAGCCATGCCGGCGACCAGCCCGCCGCCGCCGATGGGCACCACGAGGCAGTCGAGGTCGGGCTGCGCGGCGAGGATCTCCAGCGCCACCGTGCCTTGGCCGGCGACGACCAGCGGGTCGTCATAGGGGTGCACGAAGACGAACTTTTCGGTGTCCGCCAGCATGCGGGCGCACGCAGCCGCCTCGGCCAGCGTGCCGCCTTCCAGCCGGACCTCCGCGCCCAGCACCTGCGTGCCGTGGATCTTGGTGTTGGGTGTGCCGCGCGGCATCACGATCACCGCCCGGATGCCCAGCCGTGCCGCGTGATAAGCGACCCCTTGGGCGTGGTTCCCGGCGCTCATGGCGATCACCCCGCGGGCTCGCTCCGCGGGAGACAGCGACAGCAACTTGTTCAGCGCCCCGCGTTCCTTGAAGGAGGCGGTGAACTGGAGGTTTTCGAACTTGAGGAAGACCTCGGCGCCGGTCAGGGCCGAGAGGGTGCGGCTCGCGAGGAGCGGCGTGCGGACCACGGCACCGTCGATCTGCCGGGCGGCGGCCTGGATATCAGTGAGGGAAAGCATGCCCGGAGGCTAGCAGTTGCAAGAGCTGCGGGTATACTGTATAAATACACAGTACTCAATTTCCCGGACCTGCCATGACCGAATTCGCCGCTCTTGCCACCACTCACGCCGCCACCGTTGCCGCCGACATCCTCACCTGGGCGTTCATCGCCCTTTGCGTGTTCGTGGGCCGCTCCGAGGCCTAGTACACCGCCGCCCGGACGACAAAGCCTTCGACCCTGGGCACTCGCCATAGCCCGAGCGACTGGGCCCGGGCATGCGCCTCGGCTGAGGCATAACGGCGCTGGGCATCCTCGGTTTGGAAGGCCAGGTTGGCCTTGTTCAGCGTAGCCATACCCGCGTTCAGCTGGGCCAGTCCTGGGTCGAGACGCTCATCGCAGGGCGTCTCGGCACATTTCTGCAGGTCCTGGAGGACCACCACGATCCCGACCAACCGGCCCTTGGGGTCGATGGCGGTGGCTTCCACCCGAACAATCTTGCCCCGGAGGAGGCGCTTCAGGCTTTCCCGCGAGCTGCCGCCGTAGGGGCGGCTGAGGGCAGGGGCGTCGATTCCGGCGAGCCGGACCTTGTGCAAAGAGGTCCCACCCCGGGCGAGGACGGTAACCGTGTCGCCGTCCGGGACTTCGATGACCTGACCCTCGATGACCCCGGCCGCGGCCGCGCCGGCAAGGATCGAAAGCAGCAGGAAAATGACGAGGCGCATGGGCCAAGCATAATCTATCGGCAGCGGAAATTCTTGTTTTAAATCAAAGCCGCTTGGCGCACGATTTATCTTTTTGCCGCATTGCGGCGGGGCGGGCGAGGGGGGGTGGTGGGCGATACTGGGATCGAACCAGTGACTTCCACCGTGTGAAGGTGGCACTCTACCGCTGAGTTAATCGCCCAAGGTGCAACTGCGGGAGGCGCGCATTCTATCGGCGCGCCCTGACCCGGTCAACGCATGGGGCCCTGAAGGTGCATCAGGATTCCCGTGGGTGGGTGGGCACGCCGACCTGCTGCGCGAGTTTGCCGACGAGGGCGCCGAGCACCGCGGGCCGGCCGGGTTCGGGCGTGGCATCGACCTCGGCGGCATAGGCGTCGTAGCGCCGGTCCATTTCGAGCTGGGGACTAGGCGGCAGGGCGATCCGCGCGCGCGCCGGGTCGCCCCCGGCAAGGGCGGCTGCGATGGCGGTTTCTGCGAAGGCCGGATCGATGCCCTTGCAGCGTGCGAGCACATGGCCGTCCGGACGCAAGACGTAGGTGGCGGTGTCAGCGACGCCGTAGCGCGCGAACAGGTCGGGCGCAGCGGTGCGATCAATGGTCACGACATCGGTATCCACGGCTGCTTTGACTGTGGGCCCGGAGGCGCCGAAATACGCGACCGTGAACCGTCCCCGCAGGTGGTCGACGAAGCAGGTTTCGCGGCCACCCTCACGCACCTTGCCGTCGGGCGCGGCGGCGCCGGGACGCGCGGCGGGCGCATCGAAGGCATCGCGCTCGCTGCCGAGTGCGGTCTCCGCATACGCACAGGCTTCCGACAGGCGCCCCACGTTCACCAGCGGACGGGCGGCCGTGTACTGCTCGGCGAGGTCGAGGATCGCGTCACGCACCAATCGCTGGCCGGGGCTTTCGGGTGCGATGAAGATGGCCGAGCGCGAGGAGATCTCCACGCACTCGCGCGCGGCCTGGTGACGCTCGGCATGGTAAGTGTCGAGCAGGGCGGGCGAGGCCGTGCCTCCCAGCACCAGCGCGAGCTTCCAGCCGAGGTTGTTGGCGTCCTGCACTGCGCGGTTGCCGCCGCGTGCGCCAAAAGGCGAGTGCTGCGCAGAGGCGTCGCCGAGCAGGAACACCCGGCCGTGCCGCATCTGCTCGACGTAACGCTTGCGAAAGCGCCACATGCCGACCCAGACGAGTTCGAACTCGACATCTGGGCCGAGCAGCTGGCGCAGCCGCAGGTTGGCCCGCTCGGGCGTGGCCTCGGCGTCGGGATCCTCGTAGTGGCCGATCTGCCAGTCGGTGCGCCAGACGCCGTCGGCCATCTGGTGGTACCAGATCGCGCCGCCGTTGTTGAGCGGGTTGTCGAGGTAGGCCTTGCGCACGGCTTCGGTGGAAGGCGCCATGCGGACATCGGCGATACACCAGGCTGTGTCGAACAATGCGGCCTCGGCATCCTTGGCGCCGACCCTGTCGCGGACGATGCTGTGCGCGCCGTCGGCGCCGACGAGGTACTGGCAGCGGGCGAAGTAGGTGCCGTCCGGCGTCTCGACGACGACTTCGACGTGGTCCGCAGCTTGGTGGACGTCCACGATGCGGTTCTTCCAGCGCAGGTCGATCGAGGGATAAGCGGCGATCGCCTCGACGAGGTACTGCTCGACATAGAACTGCTGCAGGTTCACGAAGGCGGGGAACTTCTGGTCGGCCTCGGGCTGCAGGTTGAAGCGGTAGAGGCACTGCTCGCCGCGGTAGACGTCGCCCTCGTTCCAGGTGATGCCCTTGGCGCGCACGCGCTCGGCCACGCCGAAGCGGTCGAGGATCTCGAGCGTGCGCTTGGCGTAGCAGATGCCGCGAGAGGAGAGCCCGGATGCGCCGACGGTGTCATCGTCGTCGAGCACGATGGTGCGGATGCCGCGGCTGCCGAGTTCCAGCGCGCAGGCGAGGCCCCCCAGGCCGCCGCCGGCAATGATCACGGGATAGTCGCCGATGCCGCCGCCGGCCAGCTCGGGCGGAGTGCGATAGGGGTAGACCGGCAGGGTGTAGCCGGGCATCGCGTCGGGTTGGTGTGGGGTGCTCATGGTGTCTCAAATGCTACCACTCGGGACACTCGGTACAATCGCGCACCCCAAGCTTCCTCTCCCAGGCACGTGACTAAACCTGTTCGCACCCGTTTCGCCCCCAGCCCCACGGGATTCCTCCACGTCGGCGGCGCGCGCACCGCGCTGTATTCGTGGGCTTTCGCCCGCCAATGCAAGGGCACCTTCGTGTTGCGCGTGGAAGACACCGACCTCGAACGCTCCACCCAGGCGTCGGTCGACGCGATCCTCGACGGCATGAAGTGGCTGGGCCTCGACTGGGACGAGGGCCCGTTCTTCCAGATGCAGCGGCTCGAGCGCTACAAGGCGGTGGGCGATGCGCTCATTGCTTCGGGGCACGCTTATCCGTGCTGGGCGACCAAGGAAGAGCTGGACGCCATGCGCGAAGCGCAGCGCGCCAAAGGCCTGAAGCCGCGCTATGACGGCCGCTGGCGGCCGGAGCGGGCGAAGGCGGCGGGGCTGGTACCGCCCGCGGATCGCGCGCCGGTGATCCGCTTTCGCACGCCCGACGACGGCGACGTGGGCTGGGACGACCTGGTGAAGGGGCCGATCTCGTTCCCCAATGCGGAGCTCGACGACCTCGTGATCCTGCGCGCCGACGGCGTGCCCACCTACAACTTCGGCGTAGTGGTGGACGACCTCGACATGGACATCACGCACGTGATCCGTGGCGACGACCACGTGAACAACACGCCGCGGCAGATCCATATCTTTCATGCCATGGGACAACCGCTGCCGCGCTTCGGCCATGTGCCGATGATCCTCGGCCCGGACGGCGAGCGGCTCTCGAAGCGCCATGGCGCGGTCAGCGTCACCCAGTACCGCGAGGACGGGGTGCTGCCCGAGGCGCTGGACAACTACCTCGCACGGCTGGGCTGGTCGCACGGCGACGCCGAGATCTTCTCGATGGACCAGCTGGTGGAGTGGTTCAACTTCGAGCACGTGTCGCGCTCGGCGGCGCAGTTCGACCCGGAGAAACTGTCGTGGCTGAACCAGCACTACATCAAGGCGTCCACCAGCGAGCGGCTGGCGGCGCTCGTCGCGCCTGAGCTGGCGAAGCTCGGCCGGTCGATCGAAAACGGGCCGCCCCTGGCACCCGTGGTGGCGCTGCTGAAGGACCGTGCGACCTCGATCCTGCACCTGGCGGAGGCGGCGACTTTGTTCTACGGCGATGGCATGCCGGTTCCGGCATTGCTGGCCGAGCACCTGACCGAAACCTCTGCGCCGGCGCTGCGCATGCTGCAGGCGAAGTTCACCGAACTCGCGGTGTGGGACAAGGCGGGGCTGTCGGCCGCCATGAAAGTCGTGCTCACGGCGAGCGGCCTGAAGATGCCGCAATTGGCAATGCCCGTGCGCGTGCTGGTGCTGGGACGGGTGCAGACGCCCGCCATTGACGCGGTGCTCGAATTGCTGGGCCGCGAAACGGTGCTTTCGAGGCTCGCAAGCCATCTCGACCGGGATTGAACTTTTCTTTGCAAAACAGCGGGCTTTCAGCTATCATTCGCGCCCTCGCGTGGGGGTATAGCTCAGCTGGGAGAGCGCTTGCATGGCATGCAAGAGGTCAGCGGTTCGATCCCGCTTACCTCCACCACCGATCAGTTTTAGTCCCCTTCGTCTAGAGGCCTAGGACATCACCCTTTCACGGTGAGTACGCGGGTTCGAATCCCGCAGGGGACGCCAGCATTATCAGGGAGTTGCACGAAGAGTCGCAGGCCGCAGCGGTAACCATCAGGAGGATTGAAGTGGACGAGATCATCAAGTACCTCAAGGGCCATGGCGAGAAGCTGGATTCGGAAATCGCCGTCGGAACCGGAATCCCTCTCGCGGAAGCGCGCCAGAGCCTGTCGGTCCTGTCACTGCGCGGCGAAGTCACCACCTGCCGCGTGATCCGTTACACCGACGGCAAGAAGATCGACGGCACCCTGTACCGCGCCGCCGGCTATATTCCCAAGCCCGCGCCCGGCCGCAAGTCCAAGGCCGAGATGAACCGCAACGCCGCAGAGCGCGTCACGGACTAAGCAGGCTGTGACCGAAGACAAAAAGCCACCGCAAGGTGGCTTTTCTTTTTGCGTCGCACCGCTCCGAATAGTGAACCAAGTACACCAAAAACCACACTGTTAGTGGTTGAAAAGCCAGACTTTTCACCCGCTCCGGGTGGGAGTAGACTGCGGCAGCGCCGGAACGGCCCCAGCGGCGCTAAAAACCAAAAACAAGGGGTCGCCACAAGGAGGCGGAGTTGCGCCCGACCGACATTAAAGTACCCGACTACTTTCACAAGGTAGTCGATTGCCAATGGGCCTGTCCGGCCCACACCCCAGTCCCCGAATACATCAGGTTGATTTCCGCAGGTCGGTACTCCGACGCCTACATGGTCAACTGGGAATCGAACGTCTTCCCCGGCATCCTCGGACGCACCTGTGACCGCCCCTGCGAGCCGGCCTGCCGGCGGGGCCGCGTCGAGGAGGAAAACCTCGAGAAAGCCGAACCGGTGGCGATCTGCCGCCTGAAGCGCGTGGCCGCGGACAACAAGGACGACATCACCCAGCGCCTGCCCAAGGCGGGGAAGAAGAACGGCAAGCGCGTCGCCTGCATCGGCGGCGGCCCGGCTTCGCTCACGGTGGCTCGCGACCTCGTGCCGCTCGGCTACGAGGTGGTGGTGTACGAGTCGGATGCCAAGGCGGGCGGGTTCATGCGCACGCAGGTGCCGCGCTTCCGGTTGCCCGAGGCGGTGATCGACGAGGAAACCGGCTACATCCTGAACATGGGCGTGGAATTCCGCAGCGGCCAGTACGTGGGTTCGCTGAAGAAGATCCTCGACGAAGGCTACGACGCGATCTTCGTCGGCACCGGCGCACCGCGCGGGCGCGACCTCGAAATCCCGGGCCGCAAGGATGCGGTGAAGAACATCCACATCGGCATCGACTGGCTGTCCTCGGTGTCGTTCGGGCACATCGACAAGATCGGCCGGCGCGTGATCGTGCTGGGCGGTGGCAACACGGCGATGGACTGCTGCCGTTCGTCGCGCCGCATGGGCGGCGAGGAAGTGAAGGTCATCGTGCGCTCGGGCTTTGACGAGATGAAGGCCTCGCCGTGGGAAAAAGAGGATGCGATGCACGAAGGCATCCCCATCCTCAACTTCATGGTCCCCAAGACCTTCGAGCACAAGGACGGCAAGCTCACCGGCATGACCTTCGAGAAGGTGAAGGCCGTGTACGACGACAAGGGCCGCCGCAGCCTGGTGCCGACGGGCGAGCCGGACGAACTGGTCGAGTGCGACGACGTGCTGATCGCGGTGGGGCAGGAGAACTCCTTCCCCTGGATCGAAAAGGACATCGGCCTCGAATTCGACAAGTGGGGCCTGCCGGTGGTGGACCCGGTCACGATGCAGTCGACGCTGAAGAAGGTGTTCTTCGGCGGCGACTCGGCGTTCGGCCCGAAGAACATCATCTGGGCGGTGGCGCACGGGCATGAAGCCGCAGTGTCGATCGACAAGATGCTTTCGGGCGAGGACATGGCCGAGCGCCCGGACCCGAACGTGCGGGTGCTGTCGCAGAAGATGGGCATCCACGAGTGGAGCTACGACAACGACGTCTCCCCCGAGGAACGCAACGTCGTGCCCTGGGCTGCTGCGGAAAAGACCCTGAAGAGCATCAAGATCGAGGTGGAACTGGGCTTCGATCCCGCGACCGGGTTCAAGGAAGCGCAGCGCTGCCTCAATTGCGACGTGCAGACCGTGTTCGCCAAGGACGCCTGCATCGAGTGCGACGCCTGCGTGGACATCTGCCCGATGGACTGCATCACGTTCGCCGAGAACGGCGAGGAGGCCGATCTGCGTACGCGGCTTACCGCGCCCGCCACCAACCTGTCCCAGGACCTGTACGTGGTCGACGGCCTGAAGACCGGCCGCGTGATGGTGAAGGACGAGGATGTGTGCCTGCACTGCGGCCTGTGCGCCGAGCGCTGCCCGACGGGCGCCTGGGACATGCAGAAGTTCCTGATCGAGATGACGCATGCGGGCCCTGCCTGCCGGAGCAGCAACGCAAAAACAAGGAAAGCAGCATGAAGCCCGGAGTGAAGCAGATCGAAGCCGTCAACGATTTCGTCATCAAGTTCGCCAACGTCAACGGCTCGGGATCGGCCTCGGCGAACGAGTTGTTCGCCAAGGCCATCCTGCGCATGGGCGTGCCGGTGAGCCCGCGCAACATCTTTCCCTCGAACATCCAGGGGCTGCCGACCTGGTACGAGGTCAGGGTCACCGAAAAGGGCTGGCTCGGTCGTCGCGGCGGCGTGGACATGATGGTGGCGATGAACCCACAGACGTGGAACGCGGACCTGAAGGAGATCGAGCCGGGCGGGTACCTGTTCTACGACAACACCAAGCCGCTGCCGGCCTCCAAGTTTCGCGACGACATCACCGTCATCGGCATGCCGCTCACCGAGATCTGCAACTCGACCTACAGCGACCCGCGCCAGCGCCAGCTGTTCAAGAACATCATTTACATCGGCGCGCTGTCGGCCCTGCTCGACATGGATGCGGGCGCGATCGCCGAGCTGATCGGCGAGCAGTACAAGGGCAAGGAGAAGCTCCTCAAGCCCAACCTCAACGCGTTGCAGCTCGGCCGTGATTACGCGATGGCCAAGCTCGAGCGTCCCATCGGCCTGCGCGTGAAGCAGGCGGACAACGTCGGCAACCGGATTTTCGTGGACGGCAACAGCGCCGCGGCGCTCGGATGCGTCTACGGCGGTGCCACGGTCTGCGCGTGGTACCCGATCACGCCGTCGTCATCCGTGGCGGAAGCCTTTGAGCGGTACTGCTCCAAGCTGCGCATCGACAAGGAGACCGGCCAGCACAAGTACGCGATCGTCCAGGCCGAGGATGAACTGGCCTCGATCGGCATGGTGACCGGCGCGGGCTGGAACGGCGCGCGCGCTTTCACCGCCACCTCCGGCCCGGGCGTGTCGCTGATGACCGAGTTCATCGGCCTGGCGTACTTCGCCGAGATCCCGGTGACGATCATCGACGTGCAGCGCGGCGGGCCCTCGACCGGCATGCCTACCCGGACGCAGCAGTCCGATGTGGTGTCCTGTGCCTACGCCTCGCACGGCGATACCAAGCATGTGCTGCTGTTCCCCGAAGACCCGCACGAGTGCTTCGAGCACGCGGCGGCGGCGCTGGACCTGGCCGACCGCCTGCAGACTCCGGTGTTCGTGATGACCGACCTCGACATCGGCATGAACCAGCGCCTGTGCGAGCCGTTCGAGTGGGACGACAGCCGCGTCCTTGATCGCGGCAAGGTGATGACCCGCGAGATGCTGGACGAGGGCCGGGAGTTCGGCCGCTACCTCGACGTGGACGGCGACGGGATCCCGTTCCGGACCTACCCTGGAACGCACCCGAACAAGGGCGGCTACTTTACTCGCGGTACGACCAAGAACGCCTACGCGACCTACTCCGAAGCGGGACCCGACTACATCTACAACGTGCAGCGCCTGCTGCGCAAGTTCGAGACCGCCAAGGGGCTCGTGCCGCAGCCCGTGGTGCGCAAAGCCAACGCGAAGACCAAGTTCGGCGTCATCTACTACGGATCCACCAGCCCGGCGATGAACGAGGCGGTGGAAGCGCTGGAAGCGCAGGGCGTCCATGTTGACACGATGCGCATCCGCGCCTTCCCGTTCCCGGACTCGGTCAGCGACTTCATTGCCGAGCACGACCAGTGCTTCGTGGTGGAGCAGAACCGCGACGCGCAGCTGCGCGGGATGATCGTCAACGAACTCAACATCGACCCGGCGCGCGTGATGCCGATCCTGCATTACGACGGCACGCCGATCACGGCCCGGTTCATCACCAACGAAGTGGGTGAACAGGTCCGGCTGATGAACGTCGAACCGCTCAAGAAAGGGAGGGCCGCCTAATGACCTACATCACCAAGCCCAGGCTCCACCACCCGACGCTGCCGACCAACAAGGTCGGCTTCACCCGTCGCGACTACGAAGGCCGCGTTTCCACGCTGTGCGCGGGCTGCGGGCATGACTCCATTTCGGCCGCGATCATCCAGGCGTGCTGGGAAATGGACATCGAGCCGCACCGCGTCGCGAAGCTCTCCGGCATCGGCTGCAGTTCCAAGACGCCGGACTACTTCCTCGGCAATTCGCACGGCTTCAACACCGTCCACGGCCGCATGCCATCGGTGCTCACCGGCGCCAACCTCGCCAACCGCGACCTGCTGTACCTGGGCGTGTCCGGCGACGGCGACTCGGCTTCCATCGGCCTTGGCCAGTTCGCGCACGTGATGCGGCGCGGCGTGAACATGGTCTACATCCTCGAGAACAACGGGGTGTACGGCCTGACCAAGGGCCAGTTCTCGGCCACGGCCGACCAGGGCTCCAAGTCCAAGCGCGGCGTCGAGAATACGGATGCGCCGGTCGACACGGTCTCGCTTGCGCTGATCATGGGCGCCACCTTTGTCGCGCGCAGCTTCTCCGGCGACAAGCACCAGCTCGTGCCGATCATCAAGGCGGCCATCGCCCACAAGGGCGCGGCGTTCATTGATGTGGTCAGCCCCTGCGTGGCGTTCAACAACCACCCGGGCAGCACCAAGAGCTACGACTACGTGCGCGAGCACAACGAGGCGGTCAACCGCATCGACTTCATCCCCTACAAGAGCGAGATCTCCGTCGACTACCCGGCGGGCGATGTGGTGGAAGTCGAGCAGCACGACGGCACTTTCCTGCGGCTGCGCAAGATCCACCCGGAATACGACCCGACCGACCGCAACAAGGCGATGAGCTACATCCTCGAGCGCCAGTCGAAGGGCGAGGTCGTGACGGGCCTGCTGTATGCCAATCCGGACTCGGTGGACCTGCACGAGCACATGAACACTTCCTCGGTTGCGTTCAACAAGTACGGCGCCAAGGAATTGTGTCCCGGGGCGGCGACGCTCGCCAAGCTGAACGACTCGTTGCGCTAGCCATGGGCCGCCTGAGGCGCTTGGCGGCAGGGATGGCAGGGACCGTGCTGCTGGCGGCCGCATCGCTCGCCTGGGCCCAGCCGTATCCCTCCAAGTCGGTACGGATGATCGTGCCCTTCCCGCCGGGGCAGGCCACCGATATCGTGGCCCGGCTCCTTGCGGAGCAGCTTGCAAAGAACTGGGGCCAGCAGGTCTACGTCGACAACCGGGGCGGCGGCGGGGGGATTCCCGGCATGCTGGCGGGCCGCGAGGCGGCCGCGGACGGCTACACCATCACTTTCGGCACCAGCGGCACGATCGGGGCCAACCCGGGCCTGTACGCGAAGCTGCCGTACGACCCGCCCAAGGATTTCGCCATGGTCGGCGGCGTGTTCGTCGTGCCGCTCATGTTCGTGTCGCATCCCAGCTTTGCGCCGCTGACCGTCAAGGACCTCGTGGCGACCGCCAAGCGCGAGCCCGGGAAGATCAGCTGGGCGTTTGCCGGCACAGGCACCTCGCAGCACCTGACCGGGGAGCTCTTCAAGATCCGCGCCGGCGTCGACATGGTCGGCATCCCCTACAAGGGCAGCGGCCCGGCCATGACCGACCTGGTGGGCGGGCAGGTGCCCCTGATGGTCGATAGCCTGGCTTCGGCGCTGCCGCACATCAAGGGCGGCAAGATCAAGGCGATCGCGATGACGACCCTGCAGCGCGTGCCGCAGCTGCCGGACGTGCCCACGGTCGCGGAGTCCGGCTACCCGGGGTTCGACGGCAACGGCTGGGCGGGGCTGGTGGTGCCGGTGGCGACCCCGAAGGACCTCGTTGAGCGCATCGGCGCCGAAGTGCGGCGCGTGATGTCCGATCCTGCCATGCAGGCGCGGGTCATCGAGCGCGGCGCGATCCCTGATCCACGCGGGGCGCTCGAGTGGGGCGAGTTCGTGAAGGCCGAGATCGCCAAGTGGGGCGATATCGCGAAGAAGGCGAATATCCGGCTGGACTGAGGGGGCAGCACCCCAATCCAGCGCCCCAATGAAAAAGGCCCGGGAAACCGGGCCTTCCAAAAAAAAGCCCGGTTTCCCGGGCTTTTTTATTTACAGCAGGCCGACTTCAGATGGCCTTGATGTTCGTCGCCTGCTCGCCCTTCGGGCCAGTGGTGACGTCGAAGGAGACCTTCTGGTTCTCCTTGAGGCTCTTGAAGCCTTCGCCGCTGATCGCGGAGAAGTGGGCGAAGAGATCCTTGCCGCCGCCATCAGGAGTGATGAAGCCAAAGCCTTTCGCATCGTTGAACCACTTAACGGTACCGGTTGCCATTTTCGATTTTCCTTACAAAAGTTGATATTGGGCATTCGCCCGAATGCTGGAAGGTCAAGGGAAAAACGACGACCTGATGAGTACCGCGCTAGCGGTTACAACAAGACTGTACTTTCACTACTTGAGAATCCTGCATGTGCGGTATACGCCGCCTTTTCCGGTTGGTCAAGGAAATTCGTGTTTTCGGTTGTGCGTCATGGCTTTGAGTATTTGCGTTTCGTGCGGTGCAGTATCAGAATTGCGCCCCTCGAGTCCTTCCGAGCAGGCCTGTTTGGACACCAGCGAATCGCAGCACAAGCAGTCCCGCGCCGCCCTGACCCTGGCCGCGCTCGGCATTGTCTACGGGGACATCGGCACCAGCCCCCTGTATGCGGCCAAGGAGGTGTTCAACCCCTCCCACGGGATCGTCCTGGATACAGGCACGATCCTCGGCGGCATCTCGGCCATCCTGTGGTCGCTGATGATCGTAGTCTCCCTAAAGTACGTCCTGCTGATCATGCGCGCGGACAACAAGGGCGAGGGCGGGATCATGGCGCTCTTGGCCCTGTCGTCGTCCGCGGTCCAGAAATTTCCGCGCTGGCGGGTCATTCTGCCCATGCTCGGGGCCATCGGCGCCGCACTGTTCTACGGCGATGCGGTGCTTACCCCCGCCGTGACGGTGCTGTCCGCGGTCGAGGGCCTGGAGATAGGGACGAGCGCGTTCAAGCCGTTCGTCGTCCCGATCGCGGTCGGCATCCTGGTCGGCCTGTTCATGTTCCAGCGCCATGGCACTGCGGTCGTGGGCAAGCTGTTCGGGCCGGTGATGCTGGTCTGGTTCTCCGCGCTTGCCCTTGCGGGGGTCGCGAACATCGTCAACGACGCGTCCATCCTTGCGGCGCTGAACCCCTACCACGCCCTCCGGTTCGTCACGGATCACGGATTCGCGTCGTTCGTCGTGCTGGGCGCCGTCGTGCTGGCCGTCACCGGGGCGGAGGCACTGTATGCGGACATGGGCCACTTCGGCGCTGCGCCCATCCGCACGGCCTGGTTCGGGCTGGTGTTCCCGGCGCTCGCACTGAACTACCTCGGACAGGGCGCGCTGCTCCTCACCAACCGGAGCGCGATCGAAAACCCGTTCTACCTGATGTTCCCTGGGTGGGCGCTCTACCCGATGGTGGCGCTGGCGACGATGGCCGGCGTGGTCGCCTCCCAGGCTACGATTTCCGGCGCGTATTCGCTGACCAAGCAGGCCATCCAGCTCGGCTTCCTGCCGCGCATGAACATCATCCACACATCGGCAAAGGAGATCGGGCAGATCTACGTGCCCGCCGTGAACTGGATCCTGCTGGCGGCGGTGCTTGGCGCGGTGATCGGCTTCGGATCGTCCTCCGCGCTGGCCTCGGCCTACGGGTTCTCGGTCACCGGGACGATGCTGATCGACACGTTCCTCACTTTCTTCGTCATCCGCTACGGCTGGCGCTACAACCCGGTGCTGTGCGTGCTCTCCACCGGGTTCTTCATCATCGTGGACATGGCGTTCTTCTCGGCAAGCATGCTGAAGTTGGCTGACGGTGGCTGGTTTCCGTTGCTGATGGCCTCGATCATATTCACGGTCATGGCCACCTGGCGCCGAGGACGGCAGATCCTCGTCGAGCGCCTGAAGACCTCGGCCATCCCGCTCGACACGTTCCTGCCTTCGCTTTTCATCGATCCACCGGTCCGCGTTCCGGGCACCGCGATCTTCCTCGCGGCCGACCCGAAAGCGGTCCCGCACGCGTTGCTGCATAACCTGTCGCACAACAAGGTGCTCCACGAACGCGTCGTGTTCCTGACGGTGTCGATCGTCGACGAGCCGTGGGTGCCCTTCAGCGAGCGGGTGACGGTGGAGCCGCTGGGGCACGATTGCTACCAGATCGGCATGCGCTTCGGCTTCAAGAACCGGCCGGATGTGACCCAGTCGCTGGAGCTGTGCAAGTCGTTCGGGCTGGAGTTCAATCTGATGGAGACTTCGTTCTTCCTCAACCGGGAGACGCTGATCCCGGTCCTCGACAACTGGGGCGGCATGGCGCTCTGGCGCGAGCGGATGTTCGCCACCATGGCGCGCAATGCCTCGAGCGTCACGGACTACTTCAACATCCCGACCAACCGCGTGATCGAGCTGGGCACCCAGATCGAGATCTAGCATGGTCATCGACCTGCGCAGCGACACCGTCACCCGGCCCTCGCCAGGCATGCGCGCCGCCATGGCGGCGGCCGAGGTCGGCGACGATGTCTTCGGCGACGACCCGACGGTCAATGCGCTGCAGGCACGCGCTGCCGCGATGCTCGGGTTCGAGGCGGCACTGTTCTTTCCCACCGGCACGCAGTCCAACCTCGCTGCGCTGATGGCGCATTGCCAGCGCGGCGACGAATACCTGGTCGGGCAGGAGGCGCATACCTATCGCTACGAGGCGGGCGGCGGGGCCGTGCTCGCCTCGGTGCAGCCGCAGCCGCTGGCCAACCGGCCGGACGGCACGCTCGACCTTGCCGAAGTCGAGGCGTCGATCAAGCCGGACGACCCGCATTTCGCGCGCACCCGGCTGCTGGCCCTCGAGAACACGATCGGCGGAAAGGTGCTGCCGCAGGCGTGGGTCGACGACGCGCTGGCGCTGGCGAAGCGGCG
>Ga0214919_10006703_pt1 | contig 15738 bp, 15 predicted proteins | sample LL1503_MetaG_FD_177994 | JGI IMG/M metagenome (GOLD analysis project Ga0214919, IMG submission 177994) | Freshwater microbial communities from Lake Lanier, Atlanta, Georgia, United States - LL-1503 | ecosystem: Environmental > Aquatic > Freshwater > Lake | place: USA: Georgia | collected... | reverse complement strand
TATACTATAAATATTACATACTAATATTTTTTTTGCCTTTTCTCATTCATTCTGACACGTAATTCATTATATTCCATATCGGCTTGGTGTAACTGATCTTCTAACTTTTCTTCATTATCATTATTAATTGCAATTTTGTTATTTAAATGAGATGTTATATTGCTGTGTAATTCATTTCTCTTTAGATTCATTCTTTCATGTAGAGCAGTATAATCCGCATTTGCACCACTCAGATGATTATCTAATTTATTTTGGTTATCCATGGATATTATATTTTTATATTAATAATTTAAAATTAAATTTAAAATTAAATTTAATTAAATTTATCTATCTGATGATTTACATTGAGTAGATAATTTAGCTTTAGTTATCTGATATTGTTGAGTTTTGTGAAAATGTAGTTAATTCTGATAATGAATTATTTGATGATGAATTTTTATATTTCTTAACTATATATTTTTTATTTTCTTTATCCCAAGATATATATAATTTATATAGTAATTTAAAATGGTTTACAATTTTTATATTATCAGTATATAAAATTAAGCATTCATAATTAGAATTATTAATAAAATTATAAAACTTCTGTTTATCATTATAATATATTCCCTTTATAAAATAATATATATTTTTATCATATTCAGTAACTGGTAAAGATGAATTTAACACACGTTCAAAATGTGATATTGATTCGTCATCAAATTCATTTTTAGTTATGATTCTAGATTTTTTTAATTTGTAATATGCTGATTGGATATTTGCTGGGACTGTGCGCATTTTAAATTGTATTAGAAATAATAATTTAAATATATTTTATATTATATATTACAATATATTTTTTAATAATATTATATAAATATGTTAAAAAATAAAAAAAATACAGAAAATACCAACAATTCAGAATCTAAATCTAAAATACATAATAATTTAAATAAAATGTCTAATATTAATAAAATTTTAAATAATTCTAATTATAAAATATTAAATTATAAAAATGATTTACATAATTTATATAAGATTATTTTCACATACTGTAATAGAAATAATATTGCAATTTCAAATAATAATTTGAATATCTCATTAATTAATAAATATGATTATAACTTAATAGATATTAATAATGATTTTAAATTTGTATTATTATCCCAGAATCCTAAAAAAGATGCTACGAATATTGTAAATGAATTATATAATAATTATTCTAAATATGTATTTCTAGCATCGTATTTAAATAGTCGAGAAATTATAATAACTATAGATAATAATAAAATATTACAAGTAAATTTATTATTTTCTAATTATGCAATATTAAAAGAAATCTCTGGAATAGAAAAATTTAATTTTATAAAATATGATTTCATATTCGATAATGAAAATTTTAATAATTTAACATTTTTACCAAATAATATTGAATTATTGTATCTAACACATAAATTATACCATCCGGCATATTTTTTAAAATATATTAAAAATGCAGACAATATTAATAAAGAACCTATTGTAAACGAAACTCCAATATCCGGATTTAATATTATAGATAAATATAATTATTTAATTAATAATCTAAAATCAAATATAGAAGGTGGAAAAATTATTAAAAAGAGACCTAAGATAAATATTAAACAATTAATATTGAGTGAATTTTTCGATATTATAACAACCACCGTATTAAATGATCTAAAATTTATATTATTAGATATACATGCTATTACATTATTAAAATTAGATAGAAATGAAAAGGGGCACAATTTAAATTTTTATAATACTTTAAATTTCATAACGAATAATAATAATACAGAATTAAATGTTGGTAATGTGACTAAATACATTATGGAAATATTTAAGGACATAATGAAAAAAAATAAAATTACATATGATAAAATAGCATATACGGTATCAACATTTTATCTACATGATGATTTTAGATTAAAAAAAATAAATATATTTATAATTGTAAATGATAAAAAAATATCATTAATTAATATTTTTAATAGTATTGATTATGAATTAATACCAATTGTAAAAAAATATAATAAATTACTAATCCCTCATGAATTGGTAATTATTAGATTTTTATTAATTAATTTATTATCACTTCAATTATATGATAAAAATTATAATATAAATTACTATAATGACTTTATATCACAGATTGAAACATGTAAAAATTTAGATATAAAGCATAATACCATATATTATACTGGTACGTTTGTAGATGAAAAAATAGATAAATTTAAATATGGATCTGAATTATATAGGCCATGGCAATACTTTATAAAAAATAAAAAATTATTAGAATTAGAATAATTAAATTATTTAATTAGTTAAGTTAAATTGTATCCCAATACGCTGATCTAAATCATAATCTATATATATAGTTGTATTATCATCCAACATTAAATTATATTCTAAGAGTTCTGGATATTTATTTTTTAAATTATTAAATATTAATAAGCATGCTTGTGTTAAATGTGAAATAATATGAATTATTTGATTTTTTAAATTTTCTTCAATATTATTAAATGTATCAGTATCATTAGAAATCAAATTACTATTTTTCATAGAATCCATTAAATCATAATTTTTATTAACAATGTCTAAATATATTTTATTTTTTATATTATTACTTTTATTTAACAATATAACTTCCCCGGATTTTAATTTATTTGATTTTTTTGATGAAAATGAATGTTTCATTCCATAATCTTTAGATAAATCTAATCCCGAAGTTAAATAAATTAATTTTAATACCATAACTAATGAAATCTGTTCAGCATTTTCATATGCTTCTTTAATTTTATTATCAATATCTTCAGTATTGATATCTTTTGATTTCATTATGCTATCATCATTTATAATTGTATCAATTTCGGTGTCATTCATATTTATTTTTTTTAATATTATATATATTAATTTAGTTTTATACTTTAAATTAATAAAAGATTTAATTTATTTTTTTATTTAAATTCATTAATTTTCATCTAAATAAAATTTAATTATATTTAGAAGAAAATTAATTATATTTTATTTGTAAAATTATATTTATTAAAAATATAAATAGATTTATAAATACTCGATACTAAAAAATGGTAGTACTAAATCAATACACAAGTGGCACATTTGAGCAATTAGAATCACTTAAAGGTAGAATTCTATATGATTCTACATTAAATACAATTAGATATAATAATTCAGTAGATTATAATAATTTTCTAGTAGCTAAAGATTCCACACATAATGTATCGGGTATTAATAATCTAAATATCACAGGTAATGTAAATATCAATAATTCCGACGGTGCTAATGTTGGTATTACATTAAATGGTGTGTTAGTCATTTCATCAGCACAGCAGATTAATTATTTAAATGTAACACCAGGTACCGCCATACCAACAGGTGCACTTGTTTTAAATTCAAATTCAAATCTATCAGGTATTAATGAATTATCAGTAAATTCTTTAACTGCAGACACAATATCAACAAGACTACTTAATTTAGTAAATATTAATACAACAGGAAATGTAGGTATCAATACGACAGCATTAGATTATGGTTTAGAAGTAAATCATTCTGGTGGTCAATGTTTACGTTTAACTAATAATGATAATAATGGAAGTCCGACATCAAAATGTGATTTCCAAGTAACTTCAACTGGTTCATTAGCAATTACACCATCAGGTGCAAATCCAAGTGTAAATATATCAGCAAATATAAGTGCAGTATCGGTATCAGTATCGAAACAAAATATTGCTAATAATACAGTTGATTTTCCAATAACATGTACTATGTTACCTGCATCGATCCCTGAAAATGGATTAGGTGTAGGAATTGATTTTAACACTTTAAATGACGATAATACAATTTTTAGCTTAGGAACATTAGAATATTATTCTGAAAATATATCAGCGGGTGCTGAATATTCAGGTGTAAGAATTAGAGTTTCAAATAATGATAACTTTTTAACAGCCATGACATTAGATTCAAGTGGTGTTCTATCATGTAATAGTTTAATAGAAACATCAGATATAAGAACAAAAGAAAATATTAAAGAAACAATAATCGATGAATCAGTGGCAAAAATTTTAAAACTAGATGCCAAAACATATAATTATATCAAAGACTCCAAAAAAGTAAACCATACTGGGTTTATTGCACAAGAAGTAAAAGAAATTTTCCCATCTGTTGTTGTAATATCTGAAAATGATGAGTTTGAAGATTTGCATCAACTACATTATACAGAATTAATTCCCCATTTAGTAAATTGTATTAAAGATTTATATAAAGAAATTGATGAATTAAAAAAAGTATAAGCAAGTAATAATAAAAATATTTAAAAATAAAAAGAATAAAAATATTTAAAAAATAAAAATATACAAAGTATAAAAAATATAAAAAGTATAAAAGTATATAAAATATAAAAAGTATAAAATAAAAATAACAATTAGATTAATTAATTTTTAGAATTTTTATATTATTATCAGAAGTGATTTTAATAATTTTGAATTTACTTTCTTTTCTATTCGCAAAATAATATTGTATATATTTAGAACCAGGGTGTAGATAATTTTCAGTTTCATATGATGCATATTTTAATAAATTTTTAACAAACAATCTCCTTTGGTAATTATCATTTATTCTCTTTTCAACTATTAATATTGCAATTATAAACCTCATAGTATCAACCGCAAATATTGGATAATCATATGAAAAGTCAAAGCTAAAATGATTTTGGCTATATTCCATATCACATAAATATTTAGTAATACTCAGATCAAATATAGATATACTAAATCCCCGCAGCATATATTTATACATTCTTTCATAATGCTTTATACAAGTTGGAATAAATGTTATATTTTCACTTTTTTTTATTACATTATCTGGATGTAATAGATATAATTCACCACCATTAAAATAATTCATTACTAATTTTAAATCAAAAGTATTTTTAATGCATAAATTAGGTTTATCATTAACAATTACAATATCTATTTTAGTATATCCATTTATAAAAAATTGTTTTATTTCAACAATATATCTACTTAATGCAGCCACATTATTATATGCATTATTAATTTGAAAATTATTTGAATTTCGAAATCCTAAAGATTCTAAAAATTTAATTAAATTTGAAATATCTTCATTTTGATTTACAAATATATCTAAGTCAGAATATTTCGAATTTGTTTTATTATTATATGTATGTAAGTTACTTACAGAATATTTTTTATTTTTATTAAAATTATATATCAGATTTAGAATAAATGATCCAGTTATTACAACATTATCATTTAAGTAATACATAAATGTATTTATTTTATTTCTTGGTATCCATTTTTTTAATTTACTTTTTAATAATTTGTATAATATATCTGTATTTTGTTTATCAGTAATAGCAATTCTTATATATCCTTCATTATCAAATGAATTACTTAATTTTATAACAGGTATTGGAATTTCTTCATAATTAATTATTGTATCAGATACATTATCTATTAAATTTCTAAAAGTATCACATGCTCTGTAGTTTAGTTGCATTATTCTTTATTTTATTAGTATATTTATAATAAAAAAATAAAATAATCAATTTTTTTTATATATAGTCTTTTATATAGCATAGTATTTTATGTACTGAACGTATAGTCTAGTTTCAATCCATCAGTTGTTTGGATCCATTTATTAATTACTATATTATTTTTATGAGTTTCTATATGGTGGTAATTACATAGATTTACTAGATTATATTTATTATTTTTATTAATATGTTCTTTATTATTTATTACACATTTGTTATCAGCAAAATCTTTTTGAAATACTATATGATGCGTATGTAAAATTTGTTTATCATCATGTTTTAGATTTAAATCAGTGCATATATAACATTCATTTAGATATAATTCTGAATTATATTTAGATTTTTTAATAGTTACAATTTCATTATTATTATTTAAAAGTGTATTTTGTATATTTAATGCGGATGCTATAATATCAGAATTATTTAATATTGATTTGGCAACGATTAAACCATAATTTTTACAAGAAATACCATCTTGTAATTTCCGATTATATATAAAACATTTTTTAACATTATCATAATCAGTTTGTAAGTGACCTATAAATAATTTATCTTTCAAGTCTGGATTTATGTGATCAGGAATTTGGTGTAGATGACTTGCAAATATGAAGCTTATATTTTTATTTAGAAAATTATTTATGGTAGCACCAATAATTGATATCGCGGATATTTGTTCTGTAGAGTTTAATATTTCATCTCCAAGTACTAAAGAATTTGAATTTGAATAATTTAAAATTGTTTTTAATTCTAATATTTCTTTTTCAAATGACGACATACCTTTAAATATATTATCTGAATGGTCAATTCTTGTAAATATATTATTATATGGGTAAAATTCAAATTTTGTTGAAGATGTATAACATCCAATTTGAGCCATAATTAAATTTATTCCTACAGACTTCATAATTGAACTTTTTCCACATCCGTTAATTCCGTATAGCAAAGTTCCAGTTTTATTTAAATTGATATCAATATCATTTGTAATATATTCTTGATTATCTAATAATCTTTCAATTATAGGATGTCTAATATTTTTTGTAGAAATAAAAGATTTATCTAATTTAGAATTAATACTGGGTTTAGAATATTTATATAGTATACTACATTTAGCATGTGATTTTATAATATCAATATTTGAAATAAAAATATTTAAATATGTTATTATATTATAAAATTTATTATATAATTTATCACAGATCTTAAAATAGTTAATTTTAGTAATCTCTAATAGTTTATTTTGATTTATAATAATTAGTTTTGATGTATCTTTTATAAATTTAGAAGTTATATAAGTACCAGATTGAGTTTTATTTTCAAATATTAAATCTTTAAACTCAGCATTGCCTTCTATTTCTTTTTTTAATTTATTTGCTCTTATTTTAGTTAGTGATAGAAAATAACCATCTCGGTCAGTATGTTTAAGTTCAATCTTATCATTATTAATTATTTTAGATAATTTATTTAAAATTTGATATAAACTACTTTTTTGTGATTTAATTGTATTTATAATTGTATCTATCTCATCAATTATATTTTCATTAAAAATATTTAATAAAACATTATTATTAGTATTATTAAAATTATATAATTCTAAATTATTAATATTGAATGTTTTAGTATACTCATCATAATAATTTTGAAATTGTTCTAATATAGAATAATCAAAATAGTTTTTAAAATCTGGTTTAGATAATTCAATTAATTTAATTATTGATTGATATGGGGTATACAATCTACTTAATTGATATGGTTGTAATTTATATATTCCCATAGATTTATGATATTTTTCAATATCAATAATATTATCTAATTCCTTTTCATATTTTTTATATTTATTAGTTTTAATTAGTTTATCAACTAGATTGTATCTAGTATTTAATTCATCTACATCAGTTATAGGCTCTGCTAAATTCTTTTTTAATAATCTTTTACCTAATGGTGTTGAATTTTTATTTAATACGTCAAATAAAGAATTATATTTATAATTATTAGTTATAGAAAATATATTTAATTGTTCCAAAGCATTATTATGCAAATTTAAAATTTCTTTATTAATAATTACATTTGGTTTATTAATATTTTCTATAATAGAATTATCATAATTATATGCGAATTGTAATAGCAAAATATAAGACAACATACCATATTTATATTTTTCTAAATCCAAATATTCAATAGGTGTTAATACTCCTAGTGTATGATTTTTGTAAATCTTTTTTAAAAATTCATTTTGATAATTAATTTTAGCATATTCCTTATTAAATGTTTTGGTATAATGGAAAATTAAATTCTTTTTATTTAGTAATTTATAAATTGAATCATTTTCAATATTGTCATTATTATTATCGTAAATATATAATATCTCTTTAGGATTATTAATTATGATTTCTTTATTGATATCTTCAATTAATTTAGTGATATCATTATTTTCATTATATATTTCTAATATATTTACATTTCCTGTAGATAAATCAATAGTTGATAATCCACATATTATATTATTTATTTGATTTATATTATGATTATCGCTTATTTTAAAACCAATATCTTCTCTATATATTGCTAAAATGATATTATCACTATCAAGATTTTTTTCAGTATTTATATAAGTGCCGATCGAATATATTTTATCTAATTTTCTTTTTATTTTTGTTTTATCCAAATATTGAACATATACCATAACAGTATAATTATTATTTATTAATACATCTAAATATTTTTGTAAAGATACACATGGAAATCCAGCCATTTGTGGATTTGATTTTGATATTTTTAATATTGATTTATTTTTTCTGGTAGCAACTATATTTAATAATTCGCATATATTTTTTAATTTTGTATCTTCTGGGTTAATATTATATAACTCATAAAAACTTCCAACCTGTAGTAATATAACATATTTATCTGTATCATATTGATCTTTATATAATTCATTATATTTAATGTATTTATCAATTATATTGTGATTTTTTACTACCATTTTAATTATATTATATTTTATTATTTAATATGAAAATCATTCTATTATGTATAATATAGACAATATAAATATGTTTATAATAAATATAATAGTAATTATTAGCTGCTTAACTTATATATTTAATTATTTATTAAAATGTCCGAAAGATATAAAAAAATAAATAATATAAAATGTTAAAAAAATAACATTTATAATAAAATTATCTATCTATGAAAAAATAAGATAATACCTATTATAATATATAATTTGTATTATTAATTATATACTCTCGCTTAATAACCAAATTTCCTTATATACTATATAATAATATGCTTCATAATAAATATGAAATTATCATTTTATATTAAATAATAATTAAATATGTTGTTTTTACATAATTTAATAGCAAATATATAATATATACTAATTAACTCACTTATATCTAATTAATAATTTATTAAATTATTATCAAAATAAATTTCACATTTAAATATATATATTATATATAACAAAGAGCTAATTATAAATCTTTCTTTCATTTTATAAAAGCTAAATTTAAAATTAATATGTCGTCGATTACTGATACTATATCAATTGCTGATAAGATTGAAAATATTTTTCCAATTCAAAATTCTGAAATATATAGCTTTTATGAAAAGGCCAGATCATGTTTCTGGATTGAAAAGGAACTTGATTTTAGTAAAGATAAATTTGACTGGGATACTAAATTAAACGATGATGAAAAATACTTCTTATCTAATATTTTAGCATTCTTTGCCCAATCAGACCAGATCGTAAATATTAATTTGGAAGAAAGATTTATAGAAGATGTAAATACATTACCCAAGGATATGAAAATTTATACTAAATTATTTTATAACTTTCAGAAGATGATGGAAGATATACATAGTATTACATATGAAACATTAATTGAAACTTACATTACTGATAAAAAATTAAAAAATAAATTTAAAAATGCTATTGTATATATTCCATCAATTGAAAAAAAAAGTAAATGGGCTGCAAAATGGATTGATGATAAAGAATCAAGTTTTGGAACTCGCTTAATTGCATTTGCTGTATTGGAAGGTATATTTTTCTCAGGTGCATTTTGTTCTATATTCTGGATTAAACAAAAAAATATATTAACTGGACTTTGTAAATCAAATGAATTTATTTCGAGAGATGAAGGAATTCACAGAGATTTTGCAATACTATTATATAATATTTTAAAAAATAGAAATGATTATGATCTTAACTGTAATAATGAAAAAATTATTGAAATTGTAAAAGAAGCAGTTGAAATTGAAAAAGAATTTATAACAGATTCATTTAATTGTAGATTGATTGGAATGAATGCTGACGAAATGAAAAAATATATTGAATTTGTTGCTGATAACCTATTATTGAATCTAGATATAAAAAAAATATATAATACATCTAACCCCTTTATATTTATGGAAAACATTGGATTACAAAATAAAACTAATTTCTTTGAAAACAGAGTTACTGAATATGCTAAAGCTAACTCAACTGCAAATATTGATGATTTACAATTATCTATAGATGATGACTTTTAAATATATGCGATATTATGCATTAAAATGAATAAATATTTATTTTTTTCAATTAAAGATAATTCAACTATATTTATATAAACTATGGATATACTTAATCAATTTCAAAATCATAAATTAAAATTAAAACAATATTTAACAAACAATAAAAATTATAAAATGAATTACGACTGTGATATATGTAATAAACCCTTTTATAGCAAATCAATCAGAGATTTTCACAATAATTCACAAAAACATACACAAAAAATTAAAAATATGTTTTTTGAATTTTAACATATTTAAAAATATATAAATAAAATAATTTTATTTTTTTATAAAGTTGGAAATTCATTTCTTCCATCATGATGATGGAAACACAACATATACTAAGAAAATATACTAAAATCATATTAATTATATGATTTACATAAGAATTCATACACAGTTTACATCATTTTTTAAGAAAAAGTTATCATTTTTTTAAAAATCTTCATTTTCTAAGAAAAAAGATTTTATAAAATGAAATTCATTTTATAAAATTTAAATTTCCTTTCTTCCACATGATGATGGAAACTATCATATACTGCGAAACTGTATAAAAAGTCTATTAATTCTACTTTTTATATATAAATTCATATATAATTAACATCATTATTTAAGAAAGAACTATCATTTTTTAAAAAATCTTCATTTTATTGGAAATAATGTATATTTTGATTTAAATATACATTATTATATATTATATAAATAATATATAATGTATAAATGTACAAAATGCGATAAAGATTTTAAATATAAATCTAAATTGGCCGAGCATAATAATAAAAAAATTAAATGCGATGTTAAAAAAAATGCAAATTTAGAATGTAAAGTATGTGATTTAAAATTTAGGTGTAATGCTGAAAATATAAGACATGAACAAACTAAAGGACATATAAAAAAAATAACAGTAATTAATAGTACTGGTGATAATAATAATAATATAATTGGCGATCATAATACAATTAATAATATTCAACATATTTTGCATTTAACATTAAAAACTAATTCTTTTACAGAAACTGATATTAGTATTATATCAACTATGAGATTAGCTTCTATATTTGGTGGAGAAGAAATTGAAAGATGTATAAAAAATATTAAAGATAATAAATCTTTTACTATTCATACTAATTTAAAAATAATATTTGATGCAATCATACATATATTAAAATTTTTAAATTTTAATGTAGCATTTGTAAAAAATAATAATTGTCAAATGATATTTTTCACACATACTGAAGAAAATTTCGTTAAATACTACTTATTAGAAATAAATCATGAAAAAAGGCAATATTTTCATAAAGTTGTCAATTATGATATTTTTATAGAAGAATTATTAAAAATAATGGACAGGATAAATGATAAACATAGTGTAGAATTTTTTGATATTATGCTAAAGTATATCAAATCCAATATTGCAGAATTAACTAATAAGAATATAAAAAAATATATAGAAGATAAAATAATTAACATGTATGCTAATTTTCAATTAGCACATTCAAATAAAAATGAAAATATGATGAAAAAGGCAATGGATGAAACTCAAAAAATAATAGACTCGGGTATAGAAATTGTAGGAGATACTGGATTTAACTAATTAAAAAAATAATAATTATATAATTTAAAAAGTTAATCATTTAGATAGTATGTAATTTTATTATCTTTAAATAAATCGGCGTATATTGTATCTTCATGAAATACTTTTAATGATCCACTATTTATAGATAGTATACAGTTAAATATTTTATTATCCCAGATGAAATCATTGTCATCAGATTTAAATTCAACATTGAATAATAAATTATTATTTACATCTTTATATGTATATTCAAATTTATCATTTAGCAATATATCAAATTCACTATTGATTGCTATGGTGTTATTATTAATTATTATTAGATATCCATTATTTTTTTCTAAATCAAAGTATATTATCATCTCATCTATATCAGATAGTTTAGAAAATTTATTATCAGAAGTCCAATATCCGTTTATATAATTTTTAATATTAGTATTATTGATGCAATTTATAGTATTCATTAAATTATAAATCAACAACATTGTTAATAATACAAGTGCAACTATTATTGTAGATAATAAAGATTTCATAATTAAAAAATTATATTTTTATATAATATATATTATATATAATTTTAATAATGAATAATATTGTAGAATTCACAAGTGCGGATTTTGCATCTCAAAATCCTCAAAAATTAGCATCAAAATATGCAAATCAAATTGTAATTGTAAAATTTTATACAAAATGGTGTCATTACTGTAAGGTAACAATACCAGATTATCAATCATTAGCAGATACAGTACAGAAAGATTCGAGATTTGTAGTTGCACAAGTAGATTGTGATTCTAATCCAGATGTAATGAATTTATTAAGAAGTAATAGCGCCTCTAAATTTATGTGTGGTTATAAGGTAGATGGATATCCAACATTTGTAATATTCTATAATCAATTATTTTTACATAAGTATGAAAAACCAAGACGTTTAGATAATTACATAGAAGAATTAAATAAAATTGCATCAGATAATAAAATTCCTAGAGCGTCATAAATTTTTAATAAAAAAATATAATTTAACAATTTTATTATTTTTTTAAATTAATAAACTATTTACTAAAGTCATTTCCGATTTAGATTTATGACAATGATATGTATCTAAATTATCACTAATTTTAATTATTTCTGTTATAATATTATATCTTTGTATATCTTGATCTATATTAATTTCATTTTTATTATATGATAAATAGTTAGTTGTTAGACCTAATTCATTAAATAATTTATAAACAAATTCGGAATTGAAAAATAATTTCCAATAATCTAATGTGTCTATTTTTTTTGATCCGTCAGGTAATATAATTTTTCGAGTAAGTACATGTTTAGATAAAATAGGATTAGTACCAATAGTATTGCACATCAATTTCACTTTATATAAAAATTCATGAGATGTTGTAGTTATATGTATATATTTTGCCTCGGCTTTTTTAGTAACTACACCAACAGCATCAAACATACCTGATAACCATTTAATTTTATTAATTAATGATGCATTTATAGGCACGTCATATGTAATTTTCATACAAGTTGGAATTAGCAATGTGACAAGTTTATCCCTTTTATTTACAAGAACCTTACCTGAAAAATTAAGATATCGTTTTAATTTTTCTTTATCTTCAGTTAGATTAATATATTTTAAATTATTTTTAGTACTTATAATTTGAAATTCATCTTTATTCAAAGTTGGTTTTAACATATTCCCACAATAATATCCATGAGTATAGGGATATAATATATCATTATTAATATTACCATCCAAAATAGGTAATTCTAATTCTATTATTTTATCATTAACCTTTAAACCAGTTACAGTTTTAATGTCATACATTTTTGTATATATATTTTTATTTATGTTGAATTTTTGATTTTCTGTGCATTTTAATTCGCTACCATCGTTAAAAGTAATTTTATATAAAGTCTCATTTGATTTTTTATTATTTTTATTTATTTTAATTTGATCCCACGATACCCCATTCCAGATATAAACTAATTTATGTTCCAATTCACTTATAAGATAATAACCATCTTTAGTTAATATATATGTTTTACCACAGATATTTGAAAAATTTTGATTATCCATTTAATATTTTTTCTAAAATGATTTTATATTTATTATAAATATATTATTAATAATTTTATAATATATTTATAATAAAAATGAATTTTAAAAAAATATTTTGTAGAAAAGGTAAAAAGGAATCGATAATTAAAAATGAAATGGGTTATAATATTAATATCTTAGAAAATAAAATTAAAAATTTAGAATCTATATGGAAAAATTTGGAAACTGCTAATAAACATCTATATGATAGAATTGATATTCTAGAAGATAATATATATAAAATAAATGACAAAATCACAAATGAGGTAATTCTTAAAGATGATGATATAAATATGATAAATATCTTATTTACAAAAATAGAAAAATACTATAATAATTTAGAAGATAAAATTGATAATGTGATAGAAACCAGAGTTAAGATATTAAATATTTTAAAAATTATAGTTAACCCATGTTATTATGAAAATATTAAAAAAATACAATTATGCGATGTACATAAAAAATGTGTTAATAATGATTCTAATTGTAACAAAATTACAAAGAAACAACTATGCAAATGTGAAAAGGAATATGCTGATGGCGTATATACTATATTTTCAGATAATGGATTAGTTTATAGACAAGAATTATTTGAATGGAAATATAATATGGGGAGTAAAGATAAAAAAATATATGATAATGATTTTAAAATATATATACTTTGTGAGAGAATAAATAAAATTTTAAAATTCAATATTGAGAATAAAAGTATATCATCATTTATAATGTCATAAGACATACACAATACACAAAAAAATAAATTTATATATGTAATTGTTTTTATAATTTTATAAGTTATGCAGAGCATACTAAACAGTCTTCAGTACAGTCTTGCATATTCTGCATTTGATTTTTATTATTAATATTTTTTATAATATTAACATCAACATTAAATTTAACAGCATCGGCTCCTGATTGACTTCTTAAATAGTAGCACGCGGTTTTAAGTCCTTTCTTCCAACAATAAATATACATAGAAGTTAATTTATTATTAGTCGGATTCTTTAAATAGCGGTTAGAACTACTTGACTGACATACATATGCCGATCTATCAGCATCCATATCAATTAAATCCTTTTGTTTTAATTCCCAAACCGTTTTATATATTTCTTTTAGATGTTGCGGAATTTCTTCAATTTCTTGCACAGAACCATTGTAAGCAATTATTTTTTGCTTTAATGTCATATCCCATATGTCAAGATCAATTAGATCCTTTATTAAATATTTATTAATAATTTGAAAACTACCAGATAATGTATTTCTTACAAACATATTACTAGTTATAGGTTCAAACATTTCATAGTTTCCCATAATTTGTGAAGTACTTGCAGTTGGCATTAGTGCAACTAACAATGAATTATATAATCCAGTATCTTTTATTTTTTTTCTTAATATATCCCAATCCCATAAGTTACTAGGAGTAACATCCCATAAATCAAATTGCAATTGGCCTTTAGCAGTCATAGAACTTGAATAACTTTCATAAGTCTTATCCAATTCGGTAGCTAATTCATTTGAAGCAGTTAATGCTGCATAATATATAGTTTCAAATATTAATTTATTAATTTCTTTAGCTTTGGTAGATGTAAATGGTATTCTAAATTTAAAGAACACGTCAGCTAATCCTTGAACACCAACAGCAACTGGTCGATTCTTAGAATCTGATGCCTTACCTTCAGCAACTGGATAAACATTATTATCAATCACTTTATTTAAATTTCTAATAGAAATATTAACAATCTCAGCTAATTTTTTATAATTAAAATAAGGTTTGTTATTATCATCAATTTCAACAAATTTAGGTAAACATAGACTTGCTAGATTGCAAACCCCAATGTTGTCTTTATCGGTGTAAATATTTATTTCGGCACATTGTCCTAGAATTAACCCATTAAAGATCCCTGTGTGATTTTTAGTTTCGCTAAA
>Ga0214919_10006702_pt1 | contig 15738 bp, 15 predicted proteins | sample LL1503_MetaG_FD_177994 | JGI IMG/M metagenome (GOLD analysis project Ga0214919, IMG submission 177994) | Freshwater microbial communities from Lake Lanier, Atlanta, Georgia, United States - LL-1503 | ecosystem: Environmental > Aquatic > Freshwater > Lake | place: USA: Georgia | collected... | reverse complement strand
AAGAGTTTTGTAAAAAAAGAGTTTTGTAAAAAAAGAGTTTTGTAAAAAAAGAGTTTTATACAAGTGAAATAGTTGGTTGTTGATTATCAAATAAATATAGCCATTTAGTATTATTATTAAATCTTGAATATTCCTCTAATAATAAAAGTAATATTTTTAAAGAATGGCATAATATTTTTGTAGATGGATATTTTATATCATCAAATTGTTTTGATGCATATTTTATTTTTTTTAATAAAATTTTATTACCGTCTTCATTATTGTCTTCATTATTGTCTTCATTATTGTCTTCATCATCGTCAATATTGTCTTCAATGCTGTCATTATTTTCAATGTCAATATTGTCGCCAATGCTGTCATTATTTTCATCATCATCTTCATTGTTTTTATCATCTTCATTGTCAATGCTTTCATCATCGTCATTATTGTTTTCAATATTGTCAATGCTTTCATCGTCGTCATTGTTTATGGATTTTCCTTTTTTATAAAAGGTAATTGTTTTTGTCATTTTAAGTGTTTTTTTCTTTTGTTTTTTTCCTAATGTGTTGGATTTTTTTTCTAATGTGTTGGATTCTTTTTCGGAGAAAGAGATGATTTTATCCTTATTAAGTTTTTTTAATATTAATTTTAATTCTTGTACTTGAAAAAATAGATCTTCTCTTATTCTAGTTTCACATATTGCGCCTTTTGCTAAGCTTCTAATATCATTTTTTTTATCCTGAGCGATAAATATTTTTTGCATTGGGGCTCTAGTTTTAAATTTTGAATATATTCCTTTATCATCAGAGGTAAAACCAATAACGATATTATTTTCTTTTGTGTTATTTTCTATTTTAGCATCATGATGTGATATTGTCTTCCATTCATTATTTTTGAAATATAAATGAACTGAATTTTTATCTTTATATCCCATAATAAATGGATGATTTGATTCTTTGATGATATTATTTGGAATATCTTTACTTGTTAAAATTAATTTATATCTTTTATACATATTTAATATTTGTTTTATATCATTTTCAGATATTTTAATGGCTTTATCATTTCGAATTTCATCAGTTATTATTTTTTTCATCAAAGTTGTATGAAAAATACTATTTAATTCAATAAGAGATAGCTCTATATGCTCAGAATTTATATAATTTTTTACAAAAATATCAATATATATGTTAAAATTCTTATTTGTTTGATTTTTACTTAAATAATTAGATATTTTGATTTTTATGTTTTCCTTTGGTTTAAATTCGTTTCTAATAAATGATTCAAGATCAATATTTGGCCTTTTATCAGATTTAATGGTGCTTTGTATAAAATATTTGCCAATTTCTGTGACAATTTTTGGGGGTGATCCAGATGGTCGTAATAATAAATGTAATGCAATGACAAAATTATCTTTATTAAATAATGTATGATTATAATTAATATTTCCAACTTGACCAGTCTTTATAGCATGCCACAAATCATCATAAGTCCAAACGGGTCTATTATCAAATAATATTCTTAACATATAAGTAATTACATATACTTCTCTATCACTATATCCATATGCATAAAACGTAGAAGTTTTTAATTTATTTGGATTAATTTCTTTGATCGAAATTGGTTTATATGGGATAGCATCTAAGCTTGGAATAATAGATCCGTCTTTTGCAATGGGTAAAGCTTGTTTTACCTTTTCATAATTAGCAAATGCATCGACGGCATTTGTCCTTAATGCCTTTTCCACTTCTTGTATCACCAAATATTCTCGTCCTTTATTTATATATCGTTGTAATTCCGGAGATGTTAAATTATCGCTTCTAGTAGATATAAAAATTCGTATAGTTACATCTCTTTGCTCCGGTGGGAGACTTAAATGCGAGCCCTTACGAATTACACGCCCAAATACTTGTACCAATGTTGGATAATCAGTTGGGAGCGATGTAATAAATTGATATCTCACCGCAAAAAAGTTTAATCCTTCTCTGATTATTTTTGATCCTAAAATAATCCTATATTGATATCCATCAATATTATTAATAGCATTAAATTGATGAATATTTTTCATCATGGAGGGTTTATCAATGTCACTATGGGCAACAATAAATCTAGCTGGGGTAAATGTATGTTCTTTTGTACTATGACTATTGCTACTTGTATGTTTTTTTCGCGCAATGCCACAAATTGCACATCTAGTATTATCAGTTGGTTCAATACCGGATTCTATAAATCCATTTTCTCTTAAAATTTCTCCAATAAATAACACTCCAGACATTTTTACTCTATGATGGTATATCATAATTTTTCCAGATCCATTCTTAATGGCTTTAATAGTCTCTAATATGAGCGCATGGTATTTGGTAGAATATTTTGCCAAATTACTTTTATGTAAATAAGATCCCCCAATAATTAATGTATTTGTTAATAGCCCCCGATTTGATCCATAATCCACGGATACACCAATTTCAGATTTCCATTTTTCCGGGGCTTGTAACAGTTTAAGAGGTGTCTCAATTGATTTATATAGCCCGATTTTTTGTTTTACTTTTTTTGAGATTGAATGCTCAGTGTTGTCCATATTTGGGAATACACAATCATATAAAGAATACGCCTTTGGGGAAAATCCAGAAGATTGTTTTTTTTTGAGAGATTGTTCTATAAATTCAGTGTTTTCAATAAAATGTTCATAATCTACAGTTACTTCATGTAATGGCGACATTGGGCATTTTGTAATTTTTAGATATGGTATTTCATCATAGGATTCCCCGATAAATATTCTTTTTGGATATAAATTTAGATCAGTGTCTAGTAAAAAAGATACCCTCCCAGAGGATAATAATGAAATTTTTTGGATTGCGTCTTTTTTTAATTCTGATACCATAAATAAAGTCTCTATACTTTCCTCAAAATCATCTTCCTTTAACTGAGAAATAGATAATAATTTATTATCAACTATAATAGTATCATCATTTTTTTTACTCTGTAATTTCTTTTCAATATTATGATAATATAATGCAGAGTCTTGCCCATTATTGTTACTGTCGTCTTGACTATTATTGTTACTGTTTTTCGACTGTGCTAATTTTAATTTGCTGTTATTTGGTGGAGTTTGGACTAAATTTGATTTTAAAATTGCTTTAAATTCATTTTGTTCTAAATTATTTATTTTTTGTAATGTATTCATATCTATATGTTTTGTCGTTTTATAAAAAAAATCACTTCTTTTTAATGATTTGGGCAAATATGATTTTGGGACTAATAAATTTAATAAATCAACCACTTCGGAGGCACTACCAGTCATTGGAGTTGCCGACATAAAAACCGCTCTTGGCGCATCATCTCCTAAAATGTCTAATACATATTGGATAGCAATTCCATAATTATTTTTATCTAAAATATTATATACATTATGAATTTCATCCGCGATAATAAGCCCATTCTTTAAATTATTTAATAAATCCTCATTAATGATAATATAATTATCTTTGATTGCCTTCTCAATAATTTCAGTAAAGATGTCATCTTCATTTGATTTTGATGGCATAAATAATGATTGTACGTCAAATTTTTCCTTAGCGCCTTTTTGTGTAATGATAAATAATCTATTTGCGAATTCTTTATACCCATAAAATTGATAATGGCCACCGCGTGCTTTATCTGTAATTCTTCTACCAAATATGCTTAATAAATTGGATAATTTTTTAATTTCTGGATCACTACTATCTAAATGAAATACTTTTTGTCTTAATTCCCTTAATTCATTTACCTCATCTTTAGACACAAATCCAAATTCTGGAAATTTTAACATATCTTCTCTAATTGTTTCTTTTGCCGTAAATCCAATAATAAATACCGTTGCTAACTCCTCGCCTAATAGAGCATTAATTCTATATTGGCGAATAAATTCATTTCCTATACTTATTGCTGCAATGGATTTGCCAACTCCAGTTTGCCAATTTATTAATAATCGACTAAATTCAGTATTTGGATTTTGAAAATTTCTAACAAATAATTGCGCGGCGCTTAATTGTAAGCCAGTTGCCGTTACATATTCTTTTGATGGCGATAAATAATTTTTCATATCTAATGGGGTAATAAATCCCCTTACGTCATATATATCGTTACCTTCCGCGGGCTTAAAAATATAGTACTCCTTTCTATCTGCAATATCATAAATAAAATCTTGAATATTATTATCATCTGTAAATGTATATGGAATTTTTTTATACGCCATTTATATATTTTCTATTTATGCGTCTTTTATTTGACTCTTTTATATACATATAATACAAAAAAATATATTTTTAATAAAATTTTTACGTTTTATTCATTATATATTAATAGATTTTATTCATTATATGTTTAATAAAATGTATTCATTTTATGATTTTATGATTTTAATGAGTCTTTTAAAGTTGTGGATTCTCCAGTGGGCTTATTATTCATTTTATTTTTATATGCATTTGATTTTATATTATTAGGGCAAAATGGTCCAATAAATAATATTCCTTTATAGTAAATAAATAATATTAATATAATAATGATAAGTATAATAATTAAAATTAGATAGCATTTTGGTCGATTTGAAATATTATTGCTTATTTTAGTAAAAACATTTTTTTTCTTAATTTCAGGGGGTTTTGTTGTTTTTTCTTCAATGATTGCATTATTTGTTCTATAATTTGAAGTGTTATAATTTGGCCTTTGATTTGATTGTGTATAGCTTTGATGAAGTGGCGTATTATTTGATTGTATATAGTCTGGTTTTTGATAATTTGAAGAGTTATTTTGATAAGATTGTGTGTAAATTGATTCTACTTTTGGTTTACTACCAGCAAGAATTTCATCCATATCATGCGGTAATAAATTTTCAGTCATATTAATTTTTTAAATTGCAAAAATAAAAAAAAATGTAAATTGATATGTTAATATTATTATAATTAATATGTAATATTATTTTATAATAATATTATTCACTCAGTTATGTATTAATAATGTATAGTATTCACTCAGTTATGTATTAATAATGTATATTATTCACTCAGTTATGTATATTTGTTTATCTTCGCATAGGAGCTTGGCCGTTTCCACGAGTATTTAGTACATCTTCGGCAATTACGCCCATATCAATAAATAGTTGCGCTTCTCTTTGTGCTGCATTTTGGGCTACTTGTGGTGCACTTGGATCAGTAGAGGAAGAAATTACTTCCAGGAAAGATCCTTGATTGCCAGATCTCATTTGAGTAGATCCATTTGAGCCACAACTTCCATTAGAGCAACCTAGGCCGTAATCTGAAAATTGCGTATTATTCAGAGCAAGTCCAGCGCCATTTGCGTATGCACCTACTGGGATATTATTCGTACTACCACCAGCCATTTGTCTTGATGCAAAATTACTTTTACCTTTATGGTGTTGAATTGCCCTTCCAATACCAAATACACCAGCCATCTTATTAATGGCTGTAATTGTATTATTTTGATTTGTTAACATTTGATTGAGTCTATTATCTGAAAACCCCAAAAAGAAAATAATTATCACTAATAAAACCATAACTCCAATAAAGCAACCAAGTGCCATATTAGGGGGGTTATATTGATGCATATGAATTGAAGTTTTATCACCTCCCATATTACGATTCATCATTTTTTATTAAATTTTATAGTGAACAAAAAGTAATGTTTATATTATATATTATATATTATTAAAAATATTATTTATAAAATAATTAAATATTGACTTTTAATTTTTTATAAAATAGTTATAGTATTAACTATAAAATTTTGATAAAAAAAAATATTTATTTATTGTATATTTTTAATTATTATTTACAATATATTTATTTACAATATATTTATTATTTTGGTTTAAATTGGTGAAATATCATTCCACCAATTTCCAAAATTATTTTTCCCCCCTGGACCCGGTCTTGGTGGGACAACTGGCGTATCTGGATCAGTATTATTTTCTATATATCGATTTCTTGCTTTAAGCAAAACTGCGGCATCAATGGCTACATTTAATGCGTGAGTTGTGTTATTTTGGTTGTCAAGCATTTGATTTAACCTGTTTCCAGAAAATGCTAAAAATAGAATAACAAGAACTAATAATATCATTACTCCAATAAAACACCCTAGTGCCATATCTGGAGGGCTTTTAATAACAATTTCTTTTCTTTTACCACCGCCCATACTGCTATCCATTTTTTATATATGAATACAATATTGTTTTTATATATTATATAATGTATGTAAATTATTTTATATTTATATATTATTAAAAAAATATAAAATAAAAATAATTAAATATTGAATTGAATTAATATACTATATTATATACTGTATTATATACTGTATTATATACTGTATTATACACTGTATTATATACTATATTATATACTATATTATACACTGTATTATATACTGTTAATTGAATTAAAGTATAATTGAATTATAGTATAATTGAATTATAGTATAATTGAATTAATATTATAATTTTAGAAAAGATGGATCCTTTGCGTAAAGAAAATGTATATGCACAAGTTGTAAAAATCATCATTAAAGAATTTTTAGAAAGTCGAAAATTAGAATTAATTTATACGGATATTATAACTGATAATATTGTACAATTATATAAAACATTGGAGCAATTAGAAGAATCAGAAGATGTTAAATTATCCGATTCTGAAATTGCAACAATATATAGTGACATTGCGGAATTTAATGATGTAATATTAAATATTATAAAAAATCATGGTTATATTAGAATAGATGCTAGAAATTTAAATCCTAGAGGTGATAGGTGCATTGTGTCTATTTTAGTTTTATTAAATGATGATGGGAAAGACAAAATTTCAAATATTCAAAAAATAATTGAATCTATATGTAAAAATAATACAACATTAGATGAATTAATTATAATCACAGATGAAATTAATTTTTCAAAAAAAAATTTTAAAGAACTTATATTGCCATATAAGAAAAAAGAAATTCCAAATGATTATACTGGAATTGGTGCAATATATAATGCATATCCAACAATATATTTCAGATTTAATGTTACAAAATCTAGTAGTGTAAATTCTCATAGAATAATGACTAAAGAAGATATTAAAAGAGAACTAGATTGTGAATATATCAATATATCTCAATTGCCCATTATTTTTGAATATGATCCAAATATTGTTTGGATTGGGGCGAGAAATGGTGATGTTGTGCAAATAGATAGATTGTATGGATCAACAATATCAGTTTATTATAAACGTGTTGTATACGATATGTACTCACCCGCGGTTTAAACTTTTTTAATTATTGCAAGTATTGCAATTATTGTAATTTTTGCATTTTTTGAATTGTATTTTTTTCATCGCATTGCATTATTTATTTTGCTCTTGTATCATTTTAGTTACTGTATCATGTACTTTAGAAATTAATGGTTTAATCTCTTCTAAAAAATTTGCCCTAGGATTAATGGGAATATATGCCGAATAAAACAATTTCCATGGTAACACTCCTAAAAAATAATATTTATTAGGGGTATTTTCTTTTAATTCATTGATTAAATCTTCAGGGGAATCATATTTTTGACACAATTGATTGCCATTCATATATCTTTTTTTGGGAAACCAAGGTGTACAAATTTCAGTCTTCATTTTTTTTTCACTAATGGAGCCCATAATATAATGAAAATCTGAATAGCCCGATGCCCCAACATCTGTAAATTGCGAAATTGGTTTAATTGTTGAATAGATACCAATTATACCCCAACAAATGGGATCTCCAATGGTTAATGTATGATCTTTATTATGATATGTGGTATCATAATTCCTATTTTCGCCCAAATCATACATTGTGCATTTTCTGAATATGGAATCTACAAAAACCCCTAATGATGCAACACTAGAGACTGCCAATCCCGACCATAATTGTGGAACATAATGATTTGGAATATCCCCGGTTGGTTTACGGCTTAATGGGCACTTAAACTCAAGCATTACTATTTTAGAAAATTTAATTAATTTTATATCGTCCATATCGGTTGTGTATAATTTATATGTTGGATTATTAGAGTCAAATGGCACATCCTCACAAAAATGTGCAACAATATATCCATCAGGGCTATTTCTATGTCCTTTAATGATTTGAATACAAATACTATCACCTTTAATTTTTTCACCCAATTCGATCTCTACGGTCATAGTAATTACTTCCTCAAATAATGTACCCCACCAACAAGCAATACCACCGGCTCCCCAGTTATCTTCTCCGTTTACAATGGCGATTTTATTTTGTATAATTTCATTAAAATTTGAATAAGGGCTTTTATACTTGCGCAATTCTTCAATTTCAGATATGCCCAATAAGGATGCGATTTCAGAACCGCCAATAGTAGTCGCCATAGACTTATACCAATTAGCATCTCTTTGCTTCATACCACTATATAAATTTACAAATGCATCTAATAACTCATTCAATTCTCTCGTTTTCGCGACCATAGTGCTCATATTTGCAGTTATATTATAAAATACAATCCAATATACATTTAATGCATTTAATCTATAATACAAGTAAATAGGTTATATTTAACCGATTATATTTGATAATTATAATATATGTAAAAAACTGTTGCATTCTATTCAATACTATTATATTCAATACTATTCTATTCAATACTATTCTATTCAATGTTTAATAATAGATTGCAACTTTTAATATTTTTGCATGCAAATAAATTCAAAAAATTAAATGAATTCAAAAAATTAAATGATGCAAATGAATGCAAAGAAGCAAATGAATGCAAAGAATTAAAAAAATTAATTGAATCAAATGTATTAAATTATAATATTTTTTACATCATATGTAATATTATATGTATAATTTATAAATATTTTACTCCAGCATCTCAATCCCAAAGATTAAATGATGTAAATGATGCAAATGATGTAAATGGTGCAAAAAAAATTGCATTATTTACATCATTATTAAATAATAAAAACAAATTACATTGGAAAATGCATTTATGCCAATTTATTGAAATGAAATCAGTAATTAGATTAGATAATTTATATAATTTTCTTTGTAGGCGAATTAAATTCTATGATTTTAATATACCATGTAATAGGAGATATTTTCGCAAATTTTTACTAGAGTATAGTAAAACTTTAAAATTAAAAGCATCATCTTCTGAACATAGAATTGGTGATTATCAAACATGGGAATTAGTATATGATTTCAAAAATGAGAATGGATTTTTTATTCATTTAAATGTTTCAATAAATGGTGGTTATGAATTACTATCCATGAAATTTAATGGAGTGATTGAAACTCCTAGAAAGATTGAATTAAAAGACTACGACGAGTGGAATCATAAATTTTGTCCATATACACCTCGTAGATATGTAATATTAGATATTACAAAAATTGAATAGTAATTTGATTGAATAGTTATTTGATTAAATAGTTATTCGATTGAATTTTTATAATGCATTTAATCTATAATACAAGTAAATAAGTCAATTAATTCTTTTTGCATGGCTTCAATTTTTGTAATAATTTCTTCCATGGAATCTGTAATGAATGCGCTTTCTAAACTTAGAGCATTTTTAATATTAAATGCGCGTTCACTTGTGTCATATTTAATGTGTGTGTGGTCATATATTTTTTTAATATCATCAATGATAAATTGTAGGATAAATGGATCACATTGCATTACATGCAAATTTGCAAATTCTAATAAATATTCAGAGGTGATTTCCGGGATATAACCATGATTGATCATATTTTTTTCATAGTTTTGTAAAAATGTTACAAATTGTAATGCGGTTATTTTCATAAAATCCTTTATACGCATTTTTTTTGCCTCGGTTAATACCAATATAAAAAAATATGCCTTTTCACGGTCAAAATTTAATTTTTGTTTTATATCATTAATGCGATCAAGCTCAATTAAAATATCACTATAATTATGAGTAATGGTTCCATTTATGAGAAATTCATAAGCGCAAATTGCCCAACCACAATATTTGTAAGCTTTGCCATCAATGGTGATTATTTCTGACATGATTTTTCTAAATAGTTATATAATAATATAACTCTTTCTTTAAAAAAGAAAAGAGATAAAAAAAATACGTTTTTTGCGTGTGTTATATGTACAGAAATTGTGGAGCCTAATACTAAAAGTGTTATATGAATATGTGAAATTTTAAAATTTTTTGATTGTTTATGGGAGTTTTAAAATTTATAGAGGAAGTTTAAAATATATATACAAAGTGGAATAGATTATGGTTGGAGTTACATTAAACTTGCTTTTTAGAGAAATCTCCAATCAAGTTTGTAATTGTGAAGACGTCTTTAATGGCTTCTACAAAACAAGTTGCTGTAGTAGCGGGAATTTCATAAACAAACAATTTGTCCATGGAACCTCCTTGTTGAACTACAAAGGATCTACCTGTATCTTCAGAGTGGTATATCACGTAGAATGATTTCTGTCCATAGACAGATAAGCGAATCTCCTGAGAAATGAGCCCAGTGTTATTGGCAATTGTGAATTTACTGTCCACAGGATTCATTCTCTTGGTTAGATCTGAGTTCATGATATAATAATTCTTCCTAATACAAAGAGCTTTTGTCTAATACATTTTTTTGTATCAAATATGTGAAGCTATTTTTCTCGAGTTTTATCGGATTTTATATAGATCAGATATTAGCATTATTTTGGTATTTGTAAAGTTTAATAGATTGGTTGGGTCTCTGGTTTCCAATTCAAGCCAACTACCATTTTTGTGAAAAAACCACACTTTTGGGCTATATATATTTTCATTATGATAATTTGGATCAGAGCAAATTGACCCTCCTTTTTCAAAACTAGGATCATCAATAATGCTTTGCGCAATAGTTGTAGTGACTTGTATATCATCTTTCATATAGGTTACTTTTCTCTGAAATAAATGAAAAAAATATTTTTTCATATCAGATAATCCATCCGACATTTTTTATTATAATATACATATTATTAATTTTTTTATTAAAAAAAATACCCTTGTGTTTTATAAATTATAATAGAATAGTGGTAATTATATTTTTTTCTATCAAATATGCTATACTATCAAATATGCTATACTATCAAATATGCTATACTATAAAATATGCTATACTATAAAAATCGCAAAAAATGCAAAAAATATATACTATAATATATATATATATACATTTATTGCAATATACACATTTATTGCAAATATAAGTAATTAAAAAATCATGGGAAAAAAGAGCAAAAGTTCATCAAAAAAGCATAAAGGTGGGAGGGCAAGGGCTTTGGTGCAAATAAGTGAATTTGTATCAACAAAAACACATGAATGTTCAGATTTTATTAATGGGAATGTATGTTCTGATAAAAACATATTAAACGCTATTGTTATGTTCCATAAAGATCAAAATTGTCAAAATGGTCAAAACAGTCAAAACGAGCAACCTCTACGCAGTGAGAGTGACGCGAATGGCATCGATGCTAGTGGCATGAAACAAAGTTTAGAAGGTGCAAAACAAATACTTAACTGTGATTCTGAATCTTGTGTGGTTTCTCATCCCACATTTCAAAAATTTGCAATAAAAAATAAGATAGTGTCTAATTCAGAATTAGAGGAAAATTTAGACACAAGATTTAAGATAGAAGGCCCCAGAAATAGTACGGCATGGTTGAGCAATTATGACATTGATAAGACATTGGAGGATTGGGCATTTAAATTTGAGGATTTTTTTCCATGCCCATTTGCAATGATAGATTTTGACAGAATGGGTGATCCACTTCATAGATATAATATGCATGATATTTATAATGGCAAACATAAAAAAAATACAATTATGGGGACAGTAAAATTACCATGTCGAACATTTGGATGTGCCATAAATACTGATGTCACCGCGGGTAAAGGAAAGCACTGGATGTGCGTATTTGTAGATATGAGAGGATCTGATGTATGGACAATTGAATTTTTTAATAGCACTGGCGCACCACCCCAAAAATCCATTGTAAATTGGATGAAAAAAACAAAAGAAAATTTAGAAAATTACTTAAATCAAACTGGAAAAAAAATAAAAGTGGAAATTATTATCACATCACATTTAGAACATCAAGAATCCAATACGGAATGTGGACTCTATACACTATTTTATATAAGGGCTAGAATTGAAAATGTACCTTATGATAGGTTTCTCAAAGTTGAAATCCCAGATGAAAATATGATTGAATTTCGCAAACATTGCTTTAGGGCTCCTTCCGATTAATTACTAATTGCCGTAAAATATTTACTAATTGCCGTAAAATATTTACTAATTGCCGTAAAATATACCCAATTAATTGAATTGTGGAAATTGCAAAGAAACATATCGCAATAATTCTTAACAACATTTTTACTAAAAAAAATAAAACTATCAAATTTAAATAGATGTGGTAGTTCTTTGCAATGTTGGCCGTAACACGGATTCACTGCTTTCGTCATTGTCATTAGCATTGTCATATTCTAAGTCGCTTTCATTTTCACTTTCATATTTATTGCTATCATTATCTTTTTCATATTCAAATAATTTTTCAAGCAATTCATTATTTTTTTCCATTAATGTTTGATTAAAATCAAATAATTTTCCAATAATAAAATCATATTTTCTCTCTACAATTCCCATTTTTTTTTCCAATTCTAATAATTGACTTATATATACTTGCAGATCTGTAATAGGCATAGTTATTTTTTTATTTAAATATTCCATATTTTTTTTAAATGATTGTTTTGTTATTTTATTATTATTTTCTTCAATGGCGGGAAAGCCATAAGGAAGGTCTCCTACGGCAAGTTTATTAATATTAGAATTTTGAAGAAATAAATTTTCTATAATGTTTGACAGTGATATATTTATCTCATTTAGCACAACAATGTTTGCTGTAGAAAATTTTGTGGATTCAAATAATGATGAATTTAATTCTTCCTTTGATTTAAATATATCTTCTTGATACTTTTTTTTATATTTTTCTAATAATTTTCTAGAATCTGAAATATGTTGTATTAACAATGGATCTTCTAAATTTTCTAAATTTTGAGAAATATTTAAATCAATATTTGCAGATAAAGTATTTTTACTAAATATTTTTTCTATAGTATTAGTACTAGTACTAGTATTAGTATTATCAATATTATTATGCCTTGTATTAAAAAAATCCTCCATTTTTTTTTATAAAAAAAATAATATATATAATATGATATATTTATTTATATAATATGATTTATATTCATTAGTGATAAGGCCTTTTACACCTTTGCGCATTTAAATCATTTTTTTTTATTTGGTTGCTTCTTCGGTTGCTTCACCAGTTGCTTCACCAGTTGCTTCATCAGTTGCTTTATCGGTTACTTCTTCGGTTGCTTCTTCGGTTACTTTATCTGTTACTTTATCTGTTACTTTATCTGTTACTTTATCTGTTACTTCATCAGTTGCTTTATCTGTTACTTCTTCGGTTACTTCACCAGTTGCTTCACCAGTTGCTTCACCAGTTGCTTCACCGGTTGCTTTTTCAGTTACTTTATCTGTTACTTCACCGGTTGCTTCTTCGGTTACTTCTTCGGTTGCTTTATCGGTTACTTCAGAATTTTCTTCTTCTTCATCATCATCACTTGAATTTAAATCATGCCATGTATTTTTTGTTGTTGTAGCATTTTTTGTCTTTGTTGCCGTACTTTTTAATATATTCATTAATATATCTTTATTTTTAACAAGTGTTTTATTATTTGATATAATCTTTTTTTCTACTTTATTAATTATTGGCTCATCTTCTTTATTATTATCGTCTTCTTGATCTTTAATATTTTTTTGTTGATAATGTTTTTTTACTAAAGGCTTAAATGTTTTAATTGATGATTCTGCATTTGATATTAATTCCGATAAAATAAATTTTAATCGTTTATTTTTTACATCATCTAAAGATCTAATATTTTTAATTCTATCAATTAAATATTGATATTTAGTTACATCTTTAACCCCGTAATATATATACTTAACCAATGTTGTCATTAATTTAATGGATAGTTCTAAACTAGCACTATTAGAAGATTCAAATGAAGACATTGTATATGTTTTATAACAATTATATGTATTTATACAATTATATGTATTTATATAATTATATATTTAATATATGTAGTTCCATTACATTTTTTAATGGAGTTTCAATATTTTCACCATAAAATTTAATATATGAAGTTTCTAGCATAATATTAAATTTATTTAGTTGGTCTTGATAATTTTCTTCTAAATCTGTTAAAATATTATCTAAATTTTCATTATCTAAATTTTCATTATCTAAATTGTCATTCATATTATCACTATCTAAATTGTCATTAACATTATCTAAATTGTCATTAATATTGTCATTATCTAAATTGTCATTAACATTGCCATCATCTAAAATATTATTGCTTATTACGATATAATCATTTATATTATTTTCCATTTGTATAGTTATATATATAATATAAAATAAAAAATAATAATGCCATCACCAACATTATTAGTGAAGGGTAGTTTAGTTCTTTCAGATCCGGCAAAAACTGCAAAAGCAAATAGGGATTTGCCAATTAATTATATTATATCTTGGATAAAGAATAGGATGCCTGAATATGGATATAATAAATCAGATTTAAAAGATCGCATTTTGGTGGTTAGAGCGGAGACCGGTTCTGGTAAAAGTACGGTATTGCCAGTAGAGGTATTTAGAATTTTGCGAAACAAAACAACTCCATTATCTGAGAAATACACTGGAAAAAATGTAATATGTACACAACCGAGAGTTTTGACGGCTAAGGCATTGGCAAATGATGTCTCCGGTAGAGATTGGAATCCAGATATTATTTTAGGCAAAACCGTTGGTTATCAAACGGGGCCATCTTCTAATAAACCAGAGGGTGGGTTATTATTTGCCACCGCGGGTGTATTATCTGTACAATTAGAGCATCAATCGGATGATAGTATTATGTCAATGTATAAATTTATCCTAGTGGATGAAGCCCATGAACGATCACAAGATTGTGATTTATTATTAATGTATTTAAAGAATTTTTATTTACGCAATGTTGGGAATAAAAATTTGCCATTTTTATTGTTAACAAGCGCAACTTTTGATATAAGAAGATATTCTACCTATTTTGACATTGGTATAGATAATACAGTTGAGGTAATTGGTAGAGCATATCCAATAAATGATCATTGGCCAAAACAAGATTTTGGTAATTATGTAGATGGCTCTGTAAGCATTGCAAAAAAAATCCATGAAGAAAATCACGATGATGAAAATATTAAATGTGATATTTTAATATTTACCCCTGGAATAAAACAAATTGAATTGATTAAATTGGAATTAGAAAAAATAAATGAGCAATACTGTTTGCCTGATAGTGAATATGATCCATTTTTGATATTGGTTATTAATAGAGATATTATTAATTCTCAAGCGGATGATTTTAATATAATGTTTATTAAACCTAATTTACTACCAAAAGTAAATGGCAAAAAAGTAAAACGAAGAATTATTATTGCTACAATTGTGGCGGAAACTGGATTGACAGTTGATACCCTTAAATATGTAATTGAATGTGGATGGAATAAATCCGTAGAGGTTTATCAACCATGGGAATTTATTGGTTTAATTACAAGGCCGGCCCCAAAGAGTAAAATTAAGCAAAGAAAGGGTAGGGTTGGTAGGATGTTTGAGGGTGAATA
>Ga0214919_10006701_pt1 | contig 15739 bp, 13 predicted proteins | sample LL1503_MetaG_FD_177994 | JGI IMG/M metagenome (GOLD analysis project Ga0214919, IMG submission 177994) | Freshwater microbial communities from Lake Lanier, Atlanta, Georgia, United States - LL-1503 | ecosystem: Environmental > Aquatic > Freshwater > Lake | place: USA: Georgia | collected... | reverse complement strand
ACCGTGTCAGTTACTTTTAACACTAACTAAAGCGGGATATTGCCGTGGCTTCCGCGGCGATGGGGTGCATCTGCAATTGTTCTCGCGATTGCACTTCTGGTGCTTAGTGGTTCAATAATTTCATCGACCGCACCGATCTCCAATGCTTTCAAGACTCCACCCGACACTTTTTCATGCTCTGCAGCTAGCTCTAACTCCATTGATTCACGCTGTTCGGCCGGGATGTCGGCTAATAAACGTCGATGCAATACACGCACCGCAGCAACTGCGCCCATGACTGAAACTTCGGCGTTAGGCCAAGCAAAGACACGTGTTGCGCCCAGTGATTTAGAGTTCATCGCAACGTAGGCGCCGCCGTACGCACGACGAGTGATGAGAGTGACACGTGGGACCACGGACTCACCAAAGGCATGCAGCAACTTTGCTCCACGCCTGACTGCGCCTTCCCACTCTTGGCCTGCACCAGGTAAGAAGCCTTGTACATCGGCGATGACAATCAGTGGGATTCCAAATGCATCACACGTTCTAACAAAGCGTGCAGCTTTTTCACCGGCGGCTGCATCTAAAACTCCGGCAATGTGTGCTGGATTATTTGCCAACACACCAACAGTTGCTCCACCTAAGCGACCAATGATGGTTGTCATATTAGGAGCCCACATCGATAAGAGTTCAGTATGTTCAGTCTCTTTATCTAAAATCGCATCTACTAATGGATGCACTTCATATGTGCGAACTTTAGATTCCGGAACAAAAAGTGATAAATCAATATCTTCCACATCTGGGTTCATGAAACCCTGGTTAGCAAAAAGCGCGGTTAAATCACGAATATCATCGATAGCTTCATCTTCACTTGACGCAATGATGTGGGCAAGACCGCTATTTTTTCTGTGCGCTTCTGGGCCACCAAGATGGGCCATATCAATATCTTCACCGGTCACACTCTTTACTACATCAGGACCCGTAACAAATATTCGACCTTCTGGTGCAAGAACAACAACATCGGTTAAGGCAGGCCCATATGCGCCACCACCTGCAGTTGGCCCTAACACTAAAGAGAGTTGTGGAATTCTTCCGCTAGCAGAAATCATTGTTTGAAAAACTTCACCGAAGGCATCTAACGATGCAACGCCATCACTTAAGCGTGCGCCACCCGAGTGCCATATTCCAATAATTGGCACCTGTGCACCCATTGCCGCTTTGTAAGCCGTAACAATTATTTTGGAACCATCTACACCAAGTGCGCCACTTTTTATTGTTGCATCTGATGCAAATATAACGACCTTATTGCCTTTTATTAAGGCGGTAACTGCCACCATTCCACAGTTTGTGCGCGGAACTAAAAAAGAGAATTCGCCATCATCGACTAATCGTGCGATGCGTGCTTCGGGATCGCGAGAGTCTAACTCTGGGATTGGCATTTATATGCTCTTAAATACCAATACAACGTTGTGGCCACCAAAACCAAATGAATCATTCAGGGCGGCAATATCACCTGCAGGCAATGTTCTGGGTGTTTTGCGAACAACATCGATTGTTACTGCAGGATCTAAGTCATCAATGTTAATTGTTGGGGGAGCTAAGCGATCTTGGAGAGTCTTTACGATAAAGACAGATTCAATCGCACCTGCACCACCGAGTAAGTGGCCTGTCATAGATTTAGTTGCAGAGACAGCAACGTGATCGGCATCTGAACCAAGTGCTGCTCGCAGTGCATTAGCTTCGGCCACATCGCCTGCAGGAGTTGAGGTTGCGTGGGCATTTAAATGCACAATATCTTTCGTTGAAATTCCCGCTTGGCGCAAAGCAAACTTGATGGCGCGTTGTACGCCAGCCCCATCGGGGTCAGGTGCTGCAATGTGATAACCATCAGAGGTCAAGCCTTGTCCGGCTATCTCACAGTAAATTCGTGCACCACGTGCAACTGCATGCTCGTACTCTTCTAAAACTAATATTCCGCCGCCTTCACCCAAGACAAAACCATCGCGGTTAAGGTCATAAGGTCGCGAAGCTCTGGCCGGATCATCATTTCTAGTTGATAGAGCTTTCATTGCAGCAAAACCAGACATTGGCATCGCATGAATTGCAGCTTCAACTCCGCCACTAACAACAACGTCGGCGCGATTATGTGCAATCATTTCAAAAGCGTAACCAATTGCCTCAGCCCCTGATGCGCATGCACTGACGGGTGTGTGAACTCCGGCCTTTGCTTGCAGTTCAAGACCAACATTTGCCGCTGGACCATTTGGCATCAACATCGGAACAGTGTGTGGGCTTACAAGCCGGGCACCTTTTTCTCGCAAGATGTCATATTGATCCAGCAATGTAGTAACACCACCGATGCCAGATGCGATGACTACACCTAAACGCTCTTTATCCATCTCTGGTGCACCTGCATCTTTCCAGGCTTCGCGGGATGCAACAACAGCAAATTGTTCTGAGCGATCTAAACGTCGAAGCTCAACCCGCTCCATTTGCTCACTTGGCTCAACGGCAACGCGCGCAGCAAAGTGCACAGGAATTGTTTGAGCCCACTCTTCAGTTAAAAGACGTACTCCACTCTGTCCGGCTAATAGCGCCGACCAAGTTGAAGCAACGTCTCCACCGAGCGGCGTAGTTGCGCCTAGTCCAGTAACGACAACTCGGCGTGACATAGTGAGATTTTCTTAACTACTACTTAGCGGCGTTGATAATGAAATTAACGGCATCCCCAACTGTCACAAGGTCAGTAACTGCCTCATCAGGAATCTTTACACCAAAGCGCTCTTCTGCAGCAACGACAACTTCAACCATGCTCAGTGAGTCAACTTCTAGGTCTTCTGTGAAGTTCTTATCCATCTCGATTGATGCAGCAGGAATTCCAGCTACTTCTTCAACGATCTCTTTTAATCCTGCAAGTACATCAGCTTGAGCTAGTGCCATTTTTATTTATTCCATCCGTTAGCGTGTTCGTCTCAGTTATCAATAGGTTCGTATTCTCTATGACAAAGCCGCTTACTTACGAGTATTCGGGCCGTAAGTGGCGAAAATCTCAAGGTGCAGGCGGTAGTTGCACCACTTGGCCAGCGTAAACAAGCCCTGCGCCATAGCCGATCAGCAACGCCAACGTGCCATGAAGTTCTGGATGGGCTTCCAGTAAAACATCCATTGCTAACGGAATAGATGCCGCCGAAGTATTTCCATTGACGCGAATGTCATCGGCAATCACAACGTTAGGTGGCAATTTAATCTCTTTGGCCATTGATTCAATAATGCGCATATTTGCTTGGTGCGGAATAAATGCACCGAGCTGATCAACAGTTACCCCTGCAGCCTCTAAAGCTTTTAGACCAACTTTGCTTACAGTAAAAACTGCCCAACGATATACAGCTTGCCCTTGTTGTGAAATATTGGGCCAGCCAAGTTCTGCAACACCTTTATTGGGGGAGCTTTTAAACTCTGTATAAGCCGGGCTTAATACAATCGCATCGCGGGAATCGGCATCTGATCCCCATGCAGCTGGTCCAATACCGGGATGATCACTTTGCCCAATCACAACAGCCCCGGCACCATCTGCAAAAATAAATGCTGTTGCTCGATCATCAGGATCAGTAAAGTCAGAGAGTTTTTCAACACCAACAACTAAAACTTTTTTAGATGTTCCAGCACGAACTAAATCACTCGCCATCGCTACGCCATAGCAAAAGCCCGCACATGCCGCGCTAATATCAAAGGCAGCCGCCTTTGGATTGCCAAGCACGCTAATTAATTCAGTTGCAGCACTCGGTGCTTGGAATGGGTAAGAAATCGTTGCTAGAATTAATGTATCGATATCGGCCATAGTTAATTTGGCTCGCCGTAAAGCGCTCTCACATGCAGCTTGTGCCATAGAGATGACGGTTTCATCATCGCCGGCAAAGCGTCGACTTTGAATTCCAGTACGTTGTTGAATCCATTCATCATTAGAATCAATGCGATCAACGATTTCGCTGTTTGGCACCAAACGCTTCGGGCGATAAGAGCCAACTGAAAGAATCGCACTGTTAGTCATTGCTGGAACTGAGATACTCATGCGTGCCTTCCTGCAAATTCGCGTGCAGCGTTTAGATCATCTGCACTTTTGAGTGCAAAGCTTTCAATCTGTGGATATGCGCGCTTGAGTAAACCTACCAATGTGCCAGCCGGTGCTAACTCAATGACTCCAGTGATGCCCATAGATTCAAGGCTATCCATGCAAAGGTCCCAGCGCACTGGATTAGCGATTTGATTAATTATGCGCGCCAGAATCTCGGTTCCGTCGTTGATCACTGCGCCATCTTTATTAGAGATAACGCTGATGCCCGGATTATTCGTCGTGATACCGCGTGCGATCTCTCGAAGTGGCTCTACTGCAGGTGCCATAAAAGAGGTATGGAAAGCACCGGCTACTGCCAATGCGCGCACACGTGCCCCAGGTGGTGGGATTTCAGCCAATGATGCCAGGGCAGTTAAATCTCCGGCGGCAACTATTTGTCCGGCACCATTTTCATTTGCTGCAACTAATCCAAGTGATTGAATTGCGGCGATAACATCTTTTCTCTCTCCACCTAAAACTGCAGACATGCCAGCTGGATGCAATGCAGCGGCCTTAGCCATTTCAATACCGCGAGCACGAACAAGAGCAAGCGCATCTTCTGGCGATATGGCTTCAGAGATCGCAGCGGCTGTAAGTTCGCCTACAGAGTGCCCAGAGACAACTGCAACGTCTTTAACTGCGAGGGCGTGAGCTGCAATAAGAGAAGTAGCAACTATGAGAGGTTGGGCGTTAGCAGTGTCTTTAATTTCATCGGCATCGGCGCTCATTCCAAGATGAAGAAGATCTAAACCGATTACATCAGACCATGTGCGCAGAAGTTTTTCTAATTGCACATCACCTGCCCATGTACTGAGCATTCCTGGAGTTTGTGCACCTTGACCTGGTGCGATTATTGCCAACATAGTCTGCGACTTTACTGCTTACTAGCGATTACTACCTAGTACGTGTAACTAACCACACCTGTGTGGCATGTGCAGCGACAGTAATTTTAGCGCCAGGAGTTTTTAGTACGGGTTGATAGGAATCAACATCGTGGGCGGCATCAAAAATACATCTAAATGATTGACCCCATTGCTGATCTGGAAGTGTGAAAAGAGTTTCTTTGGTGGATGAGTTCATTAATAACAGTAAACCGCGCGTTGGGTCAGCCTCAACAAAAACAGTGATGCTGCGCTTTTCTTCATCTGCCCAGTGATCATCGCTCATCTCATGGCCACCTAATGAAAACCAAGCAATATCTTTTCGTTTTGTCCCTTGATCAACGATTCCCGTAAAGAACTCTGATGCAACATCAGCTAGATAAGACTGACGAATCTGCGCCAAAGTTTGCACCGTCGCCAAAATATCTTTAGCTGGTGCATCAAGATCCCATGGCAGCGCCCAACCACCGTTAAAAGTTTCCGGACTCTCAGAATCAAAATGCGTGGGCAATGAATAAGCATTATTTGAACCATTCTGCGATCGGCTTACTTCATCGCCCATATTGAGCATGGGTACGCCGGATGAAAGCATCAGTGTGGCAAGAAGTGACTTCTTTAATCTATGGCGCAGTTCTTTAATGTGCGAATCATCGGTTTCGCCCTCAATGCCGACATTCCATGAGCGATTGGAGTCATTTCCATCGGCATTGTTCTCTTGATTCGGGACATTGTTTTTCTCGTTATAGGTAACTAAATCATGAACAGTAAAGCCATCATGGGCGGCTATGAAGTTAATAGATGATGTGGGGCCGCGGTAATAAAATATTGAACTAGAGCCGCTGATGCTGCTGGCAATATCTGAAACACCTTCACCAAACCCACGCGCTAAATCACCCAACCAGAATTGGCGAACAGAGTCGCGGAAGGCATCGTTCCATTCGCGCCAGGGGTGCGGAAAATCGCCCAGTGCATATCGAGTCATGTCCCAAGGCTCAGCAATCATTTTGAAATTTCGAAGCACAGAGTCTGCCTCAATCGCTGACATTAAAGATGAATTAAAGGCGCTATCACTTGTATATAAGGCAGTTGTCAGATCAAAGCGGAAACCATCGACACCAATAACTTCTACCCACCACCGCAGCGAATCGATTATTTGACGCACTGAATGCGGATTGCTGGCGGCAAAAGTATTTCCACAACCGGTAACATCAACATAATTGCTAGCACCGTCATGGCGATAGTAAGCCTTGTTATCTATGCCTCTATATGAAAATGTTGGACCGCCCACACCACCTTCTGCGGTGTGGTTATAGACAACATCTAAAATTACTTCGATACCTGCCTCATGCAGATGATCTATTGAATCTTGTAACTCTTTTATGGGGTCATTCGTGCAGGCATACTCATTATTCAAAGCGCTAAATGCAATGGAGTTATAACCCCAATAATTTCTTCGACCTCGTTGATGAATTCCTGGTTCAGTAACTGAAGCAGCAATCGGCAGAAGTTCAAGTGCTGTGACACCTAAAGATTTCAGATGCGCAATTGTGCTGGGATGTCCGAGCCCTTTATATGTACCGCGTTCACTCTCATCAATCGATGTGTTCTTAGCGGTTAAACCATGAACATGGGCTTCGTAAACTATTGTTTTAGCCCATGGCACTAGGGGGCGGATGACTTCACGAACGCGGTGATCACTTACCACGCTATATGGAACAAATCCGGCACTATCTCGATCATCGCGAAGATTTACATCACCGGTACCGGTTGCATCTATTGCTACGTGTCCATAAATTTCTGGACTGTAAGAAAGTTGGCCATCAAGAACATGGGTGTAAGGATCGATGAGTAATTTAGCTGCGTTAAATCGAACGCCATGTTCTGGTGCCCATGGCCCATAGACGCGATAGCCATATCGCTGACCGGGCCGCACGCCTGCAAGGTAGCCATGCCATATCGGGCCATTGCGATGGCTCATGGCAAAGCGAGTTTCAACTAGTGCGCCATTTACTTCATTAAACAGACAAAGCTCTATGGCATCGGCGGCGTTAGACCAGATGGCAAAGTTGGTTCCACCGTCGGTGACGGTAGCGCCAAGGGTGCGGGGATCTGCAGGTAACACGGGGCAATACTGCCTTGTTTGTAAAGATTTGCGCTAATTAAGAGACTCGCGCCTCGTGTACTTGAGGTAGCCCATATTCGCGATGATTGACGAACTCAGGGAAATAGATGGTTGCTTGTGCGTCCTTGTTACGCCCAGTAAGAATCTTGAAATATTCGCCCACTATTAAAATCAGTGCAGCCGGTAATAAATCTACGCTGCGCTTTAAAAACCATGGCGTTGCATTACGAAGCATCCACAGTAGAGAATCTTTTTTAGCGCGCGCAGAAACTGGATCGATCTGCACAGGAGAAATATCCCACCGTGGTGCAAGCAGGGTTCGAAAGTTTTGGGCCAAAATCTGATGGCCATATTTTGAAGGGTGCATGCGATCAATGTGCCAACGATTTTTATCGTAAACATCCGGAATATCCCGCACAGCTAAAACATGTGCACCGAATTCAGAGCCCACTGCCCTAATGACTGTATTTACTGCGTTGATTCGTCGGTTAAGGACGGTTCCCAAAGTCTTTGGAAGGGGGGCAATTTTAGTCGGTTCATGAAGTTGTAGCAAAATTATCTCAGAGCCAATCTCACGAAGTTGCTTGAGGGTTTGGCGAAGATTTTCACGCAAAAGTTGTGGGCTAAAACCATTTCGTAATGCATCGTTTCCGCCAACAATTACTGCGGTTAATGTTGGTTCAAGTGTTAGAGCTTTGGGAAGTTGATCGTTTACAACTTCAGCAGATTGAGCGCCGGGGCGAGATAAGTTGGCATAGACAAGCGGTTGATTAAAGTTTTTTGCGAGATAGTAGCCCCATCCTCGAAGGGTGCCATTCTTGTCAGCATCACCGGTTCCGGCTGCAGCGCTGTCGCCAAGGATGACAAAGGTTGCAAGGCTCTTCAATTAAGCTGCCCGTAATCGCTTGAATGACATGTCAGGATTTTCACCATGCAAAGTGAGCATGAGAGAGATAGTTGAACTCCATGGATAGTTTTCGGCCTGGTGTTGGCAGTTAGATGCAAGTTTTGGAATCCAAGTCTGCAACGCTAAAACCGATGTAATAGCTTCGGCGAAAGCCAGCGGCTTGTTATCAGCTACGGCACCAACGGGGGACGAGCTATCTAGAAGTAAAAACTCTCCAACGGCGCTAGTACGTGATGCAACGACCGGAGTTCCTGATGCTAAAGACTCTAAGGCAGCTAAACAGAAAGTTTCAATTGGGCCAGGTGCTAAGGAAATATCGGCCGATGCAAGAATATTGGCAAGAAGGTTTCGATCGGCGATGTAACCAAGAAATGAAACTGGCAAGCCCTTTGACTGTTCGCGAAGTTTCTTAAATAAAGGCCCGATTCCTATGTAGACAAGTCGAGCATCAACTCCCTGTGCTAAAAGTATCTTGAGAGCCTCAAGTGAGCGTGCAGGCTCTTTTTCATGGGACATACGCCCACAATGAATGAGTAAAACGTCAGCACCCTTGAGCAGCTCTAATCGCAAATTTTCATCTCGATGTACTGGAGAAAAGGTTTCAAGATCAACGCCCAGTGGAATTCGAACGAGATTATCGATGTGAATTCGCTCAAACTCATTCGCTGCAAATGCTGTTGTCGCAATAACATGATCGAATCGGCTAGCTAAGCGGCGGTTATGCCAATTCACAAATCGCGTTACCGAAAAAGGAAAGTAGTGAGCCAATAGTCCAGTCAGGGTCTCATGACTAAAAACGACAGTCTTAATCTTTCGGCGTCCGGCCCACGCACCTATTGCCGACAGTGTGAAGCGATCAGAAACTTCCAGAACGTTTGGCTTGAGCGTAATAATGAGTTTCTTGATATCTCGATTGTTTTTAATGATTCGATATCCACCGCTAAATGGAAGTATGAAAGATGGCACGGTTATCTTTCGACCACTTGGTGTTTCTTCACAGAAGAAGCCGTTTCCGGGAACGATATAAGTGAATTCATGCCCTTTGGAGATGTAACCGGCACCGAGCTCATGCAATGTCGTGCGTATCCCACCAGATTTAGGACCATAAAAATTTGCGATGTGTAAAATTCTCATGCAACTTTCTCATTCTGCCGAGTCTTGCTCTCAACTATATCTATGTAGTGTGAAATGAGAAGGCTGTTAACAAGCTCCCAAGTGCGATGAATTACAGATCCTCGAGCACGCTCGCTCATTAAGCGATGTTCAGAGGAGTAAAGAATTTGATTAATGCTGTTGTTGAGAGAATAGGAGTTAGAGGTATCAATAAGAAAGCCAGTCCAGCCATGCATTACTAAATCTGTTGGCCCACCAGAATTTGGAGCAATTACCGGAACTCCTGAAGCCAATGCCTCTTGAATGGATTGACAGAACGTTTCATGCTTGCCAGTATGAACAAAAATGTCCAAAGATGCGTAGTAGTGCGCAAGATCTTCGCCGCCTTGATAGCCAACGAATTTGGCATTAGGGAGTTCGCGTTCAAGTCTCATACGCGCTGGTCCGTCACCAACAATTACTAGCTGAATGTCATCACGCTTATCCAGAGTGGAAAGGTCAGCGATGCGCTTTTCATTTGCTAATCGGCCAACATAGCCGACAAGTTTTCTATCCGGACGATCTCCGAGAAGTTCACATCGTAAATCGATGTCTCGTTTTTCAGGTGAGAATTTTACTGAATCAACTCCACGTTGCCATAGATGCACATTCTTCACGCCAGAACTCTTGAGATCATCGCAGGACCAATTAGAGGGAGCCAAAGTTCTGGTTGTTCGCGTATGAATTCTTGCAACCCACTTCTTGAGTGAATCGTGAGCAATACTGAATCCATAGTGCCGGGCAAAGCCTGCAACATCTGTTTGATAAATCGAGAGAGTAGGTATTTCAAGGCGCTCTGCAATTCTGGCTGCGTAATCTCCTAGAAAGAATGGTGAAGCAAGATGTATTACGTCAGGAGAGAAACCATCAATTAATGGCTCTAAAGCTTTATGTGGAAAACCAACAGGTAACATGCCTTTCATTTCAAAACTTGGAACACGCTTGACTCTAAAGCCCGCGTACTCACTGACTCCGCTGGCGCTTTCAGGGGCAATAACCAAAGCTTCGTGACCCTGGCTGCGAAGATATTCGAGCACTCTTAAGACTGAGTTAGTAACTCCGTTGATTTGAGGGAGGAAGGACTCGGTGACGATAACGACCCGCAGCTGCTTACTCATGGTCTTAGATTGAGGGAGTTCTCAGGCTTCAAGTAGAAGTTGAGGTTACGTGTTGGCAAATCTGGGGTGAAATGCCGGCGTGAGTGGAGATTATGGTTACCGGCAAGTAACATAGAGCTATGAGAATCGCAGTTTGCATTAAGCAGGTTCCCGATTCCTGGGCTGAGAAGAAGATGGTCAACGGCGCACTTGATCGCGAAAATGTTGATGCTGTTCTCAATGATCTCGATGAATACGCAGTCGAAGAAGCGTTGCGAATCGTAGAAGCACATGGTGGCAATGAAGACGGTGGAGCCCATAGCGTCACTGTCATATCAATGGGACCAGCACGGGCAACTGATGCAGTTCGCAAAGCCTTATCCATGGGTGCCAATGGTGCAATTTTGATTACAGATCCCGCGCTCGCAAGTGCTGATGCATTATTAACGTCGAAGGTTTTAGCGCATGTAATTAACTCTGAAGGTTTTGATCTTGTTATCTGCGGTACAGAGTCAACTGATGCGCGTATGAGCGTTGTACCCGCAATGATTGCTGCTCGACTTGGCTGGGCACAGTTAACTTTTGCGGGAAGCGTTGATGTTGACCCTGCGCAATCTAAAGTTTCCATTACTCGAGTAAGTGAAGCTGGCGTTGATTCAATGTCAGCTAATTTTCCAGCCGTGATAAGCGTTATAGAAAAGATTAATGAGCCACGATACCCATCCTTTAAAGGAATCATGGCTGCGAAAAAGAAGAGTATTGAAAGCCGCGACCTTGCAGCGATCGGTATTTCTGCACAAAGTGCATGGTCGCAAGTTATCGATAGCCAGCTACGTCCACCGCGCGCTGCGGGAGTTAAAGTAAGCGATGATGGAAGCGGCGGCGAAAAATTAGTGAATTTCCTTGCTGAGAGGAAGTTGATATGAGTACTGTATTTATTCTTGCTGATTTTGTTAATGGACAAGCCAGTAAAACAACAACTGAACTTGCAACTGCTGCAGCTCGAATCGGTGAAGTAACCGCAGTTGTTTTAGCCCCTGTTGGCCAAGGCGCAGCTCTTGCAGCAACACTTACTAGCGGTCCTATTTCATCAATCCTTGTTGTTGAAAATGCGGATTTCCAAAGCCACGGTGTAAGCGCAAGTGCTGATGCGGTTGCACAACTAATAGCTCAGAAATCTCCAACCGCTTTATTGGTTGCATCGCATGCATTTGGAAAAGAGTTAGCTGGATACGTTGCAGTTAAGACCGACTCTGGAATCATTACTGATGCCGTTGATGTCGCATCCGATGCAAGTGCCACTCAAGTAATTTTTGGTGGATCTACGACTGTTCATTCGAAGGTAAGCAACGGAATAACAATTATCACTGTGCGTCCAAACTGCATTACTGCCGATATATCTGCGCATGCAGCTTCAGTTGAAAATATCTCACTGACAATTTCTGATTCAGCTAAAAAAGCTACTGTCTCATCCTCACAACCTCCACTCAAAGGTGGTCGGCCAGAGTTAACTGAGGCGAACATTGTTGTATCTGGCGGACGAGGAACTAACGGTGACTTTGCAGCAGTTGAAGCTTTCGCTGATTCACTCGGTGCAGCCGTTGGTGCATCGCGCGCAGCAACTGATGCTGGTTGGTATCCACATTCACATCAAGTTGGCCAAACCGGTAAGACAGTGAGCCCGCAGCTCTACGTTGCATGCGGAATCTCAGGTGCAATTCAGCACCGTGCAGGCATGCAGACAAGTAAGGCAATCGTTGTTATTAATAAAGATCCTGAAGCCCCTATCTTCGAACTCGCCGATTTTGGCGTGATTGGCGACTTATTTGCGGTGCTGCCAGTGGCCACGGAGGGCGTTAACGCACGTAAGTCCTAAGATTGACCCCATGTCCATCTATCTAGACCATGCAGCAACTACCCCCATGGTTGATGTGGCTATGAATGCCATGGTTACTCAGTTAGCTGAGTTAGGCAATCCATCCAGTCTGCATTCGCATGGTCGTGCAACACGGAAAACTTTAGAAGATGCACGCGAGGTAATCGCTAAGGAAGTTGATTGCCTTCCTACAGAGGTTATTTTCACTGCCTCAGGAACTGAAGCAAATAACATTGCATTGAAAGGTCTTTACTGGGCTGGTCGCATGGCTGGAAAAAAACTTGTTGTAATTTCTTCAATCGAACACCATGCAATTCTCGATCCAGCACATTGGTTACTTACACACGAAGGTGCTGAAGTTATTCAGGTACCTGTTACACCAGACGGAGTTATTGATTTAGTTTTCCTTAAAGAGCTCATCGATAATCGTGGCCAAGAGGTCGCAGTCATTTCAATCATGCATGCCAATAATGAAACTGGAGTGATTCAGCCAATTGCAGAAGTAGTTCGCATGGCTGGTCAGATTCCAGTTCATACAGATGCAGTACAAAGCTTTAAGAAAACTGCGCTTTCTTTTTCTACCCTTGGGGTTATTGCGATGACTTTGAGTGCGCACAAAATTGGTGGTCCATTAGGAATTGGCGCGCTCATTTTGCGGCGAACAGTTGAAATTCCATCCCTATTACATGGTGGAGGTCAAGAGCGCGAAATTCGCAGCGGAACATTGAATGCACCAAGCATTATTGGTTTTGCTGCTGCCGCTCGCAGCGCACATTATCCGGTGAATAAAATAACTGACTTGCGTAACCGTTTCATTGCAGGTGTACGCGAAGTATTGCCAGATGCAATCGTCAACGGCGCAGATGCAGATCGCTTGCCGGGCATAGTAAATGTAACTTTTCCGCGCACACAGAGTGATACGTTGCTCTTGCTGATGGATGGGGCCGGAGTTTCATGTTCAACTGGATCTGCGTGTAGCGCCGGTGTGCATGAGGCCAGCCATGTTCTATTAGCTATGGGGCACACCGAAGTAACTGCCCAGTCATCGCTGCGCTTTAGTTTTGGTGCCACCAGCACGACGGCTGATTGTGATTTTGTCTTGTCAGTGCTGCCCGATGTAATTACACGCGGAAGGGCGGCTAACAACGTATGAAAGTCATTGCAGCGATGAGCGGTGGAGTCGACTCTGCAGTGGCTGCTGCACGGGCAGTTGAAGCTGGTCACGAAGTCATTGGTGTCCACTTAGCTCTGGCAGCTAATCCCCAAAAATATAGATCAGGTGCACGTGGATGTTGCACGATTGAAGATTCACATGATGCGCGTCGTGCCGCTGATGTGATTGGAATTCCATTTTATATTTGGGATATGGCCGAAGAGTTTCATGATGGTGTAGTTGAAGATTTTCTCGCAGAGTATGCAGCAGGTCGTACTCCGAATCCATGTCTTCGATGCAATGAAAAGATTAAGTTTGCTGCAGTTTTAGATCGTGCGCGTGCAATGGGTTTTGATGGAGTTGTTACCGGACATTATGCACGTACAGAGTTTGGTCCACATGGAAAAACTCTTCACCGTGCCGTCGATCACTCAAAAGATCAGTCCTATGTTTTATCTGTTCTAACCCGCGAACAAATAGATGGTGCAATCTTTCCACTGGGGGATACAACCAAAGTAGATATTCGTGCAGAAGCAGAAGCTCGCGGCCTAGCCGTTGCACAAAAACCAGACAGTCATGACATTTGTTTTGTTCCATCGGGAGATAATGCAGGCTGGCTGCGTGATCGTTTAGGCAGTGATGTTGGACCAATCGTTGATCAAAGTGGTACCAAGATTGGTGAACACAAAGGTGCCTATACATACACAATCGGACAGCGCAAAGGTTTAGGCCTCACTGTTCCAACCGCAGATGGCTCTCCTCGCTTTGTATTAAAAATCGAGCCGATCACAAATACAGTTGTTGTTGGTGCACGCGAAGAGTTAGCTATTTCATCTATGCGTGGTGAGCGTCCGGTGTGGTGTGGTCCAGAGGTATCAACTGCGCCTGCCCGTGGTTTCGTGCAGATTCGTGCACATGGTGCAGCTCTAGAGTGCACGTATTACCTTGGAAATGGGCAGCTAGTAGCTGAACTTGATTTACCGTTACTTGGATTAGCCACGGGACAAGCCATGGTTATTTATGACGGTGACCGAGTAGTTGGTTCGGCGACAATTTGCGAGACAGCTTAATGTCTCATCAAGTGCGCCACCGTATGGGCGAATTGATTAATGAGATTCGCGATCATCAATTTAAATATTATGTTTTAGATGCACCAACTATCAGCGATTTTGATTTTGATGCCTTACTCAAAGAACTCGCAGCTCTTGAAGCCAAGCACCCAGAACTTCGCGAAGCCGATTCGCCAACGCTTGGAATTGGCGGGGGATTCGCAACCTCTTTTGCCCAGCACGATCACATTGAAAAGATGATGAGTTTGGATAATGTCTTTGATGTATCAGAACTCGCATCGTGGTTTGATCGAGTTGAAAAAGAGGTTGATCAACCTACATATTTGTGTGAGCTAAAAGTCGATGGCCTTGCAATCAATTTGACCTACGAGAATGGCCAATTAATCCGTGGCTTAACTCGAGGCAACGGGGCTACTGGCGAGGATGTCACGTTAAATGTAAAGACAATCAAAAATCTTCCACACACACTTAATGGTTCACACCTTCCAACCTTGATTGAAGTACGTGGCGAAGTTTTTTTCCCGCTTGCAGCATTTAATGAACTCAATGATGGATTAGAAGAGGCCGGCAAATCGCTCTTTGCTAATCCACGAAATGCTGCTGCAGGTTCACTTCGCCAAAAAGATCCGCGTGTTAGCGCTCAGCGTCCACTCTCGGTCGTTGTACACGGAATCGGTGCTCATCAGGGCATTACTTTTGAATCACAGAGCAATGCCTATGCACTATTAAAGAGTTTAGGGCTGCCAACAAGTGAGCGTTTTAAGCTCTTTTCAACGCGCAAAGAAGTTGAAAAGTTCATTGATTACTACCAGCAGCATCGCCACGATGTCGAGCATGAAATCGATGGCATTGTTATAAAAGTAGATTCTTTAGCCCAGCAAGATATTTTGGGTGTTACTTCCCGCGCACCAAAATGGGCGATTGCCTTTAAATATCCGCCCGAAGAAGTCACAACTAAGCTTCTCGACATTAAGGTCAGTATTGGGCGCACGGGACGTGTAACTCCTTTTGCATTTATGGAGCCGGTCAAAGTTGCAGGTTCAACAGTTACGAATGCAACTCTGCACAATTCAACTGAAATTATCCGTAAAGGTGTTCTCATTGGTGACACGGTTGTCATTCGAAAAGCCGGAGATGTAATCCCAGAAGTTCTTGGACCAGTCATTGAGAAACGAACGGGCAGTGAGAGAGAGTTTGTTATGCCAACGCACTGTCCAGAATGTGGCAGTGAGCTTCGTGCGATGTCGATGGGTGATGTAGATATTCGTTGCCCAAATGCACGGAGCTGTCCCGCACAACTGCGTGAGCGTATTTATTATATTGGTTCGCGAGCTGCACTCGATATCGATGTTTTGGGATATGAGGCAGCAGCAGCGCTACTCAGTGCAGGA
>Ga0214919_10006699_pt1 | contig 15740 bp, 13 predicted proteins | sample LL1503_MetaG_FD_177994 | JGI IMG/M metagenome (GOLD analysis project Ga0214919, IMG submission 177994) | Freshwater microbial communities from Lake Lanier, Atlanta, Georgia, United States - LL-1503 | ecosystem: Environmental > Aquatic > Freshwater > Lake | place: USA: Georgia | collected... | reverse complement strand
GTTTTAATTACGCTTCTAGCATCTATGATGACTCGACCATTAAAGCTATGATTGTTACCTATAAGCATATTTTAGAGCAATTTGCCTCCCTCCTTTCTACTAACACCAATCATACTTACTACATAGCTCATGTGGTCCCCCTCAGTTTGAAAACACTTAGAGAATGAAATTCTAAGACTATGAAAGTCCTTAAATTTATCTTACAAACGTCCTCTCCTTTCAAAAGCGTGCTGATATTGATGCTTTTAGGGGTTTTGATAATGGCAATAGATTCTAATGTAAGGCCTTATATTATAAAGCTTCTTGTTGATAAGACAGAAAAGTTTATAGTAAGGGATTATATTTTTTTAGCTAGCTGTTATATTGCTTCCCACTCTCTGAGAGCAATATTTCATGCGGTGGTGGATTGGGGTGCGACTTGCTACTCTGCAAGATATAGAGAGTATGTAAGTTGTTTGGCACTTAAAAAGATTAATAAGTACCCTTATAGCTTTTTCCAAGATAATTTGAATGGGAATATAATCGCGAACATTAGCGATATATTTAATCTAGTTCCTCAATTAATGATAGCGATGGTGTGTGATTTTATTCATTTAGTCTTTCTTGTTATTATATCTTTAATCTTTCTTGCCTATATTAATCCCCTATGTTCTCTCTTAGCTTTTCTTTGGACAGGAGTTTTTTGTTTGTCTTTAATATTGTTTTCTCTGAAAGGTAAAGTTCTTAACAGTAAATATGCAAATACTCGGCCTGCTATTTTTGGTTTCTTTTCTGATTATTTTACCAATATAGTCAGTGTATGGTACTTTAGCATGGAAGTAGTAGAGTCTAGAAAGCTTAAAGAACTGACCGGAGATTTCCGGAACAAAGCTTTCGAATTTGGTAAGTTTTTAAGAAAATATCATTTTACTCAAGGCCTAATTACTACTCTATATATGTTAATTAACTTGTCCTTTTTAGGTTTTTTGAAAGAAGTTCAAGAAATCTCTCCGGGAGATTTCACTCTAATCTTTTTAATTAACTATAAGATTGGTGAGATGCTAGCTTCAATTTCTCAACAAATAACTCCTTTTTTCGTAAACTGGGGAGCAGTAAAACAAGCTGTTAACATTTTTGACTATCAATATGAGATAGTAACTAACGAAAATGCGCCCAGCTTGATAGTTACAAAGGGGATAATTCAATTTGATAAAGTTATATTTATTCATAAAGAGAGAGAAGAATTATTTCAAAATGATTCACTGACTATATATTCAGGCGAAAAAGTAGGTTTAGTTGGTTACTCAGGAGCTGGTAAAACCACTTTTGTAAACCTAATTATGAGACTACATGAGTTACATGAAGGTAGAATATTAATTGATGGACAGAATATTAGTGCAGTTAATTTGCAATCCCTAAGGGGAGCAATAAGCATTATCTCTCAAGATCTTTCCTTGTTCCACCGCTCTATAGCTGATAATATAAAGTATGGTTCTCCCACCGCAACCAAGGAGCAAATAGTACAAGCTGCTATAGAAGCCGATGCCCATGAATTTATAAGCAAATTAAAAGAAGGCTATGATTCTATTGTAGGTGAAAAGGGGTTAAAATTATCAGGAGGGCAAAGGCAAAGAGTTTGTATTGCTAGAGCAATCCTAAAAAACTCCCCTATCTTAATCTTAGACGAAGCAACCTCTCAATTGGACGCTATAACAGAAAATGAAGTTCAGAATACGCTCTGGAAGGTTATGGATAAAAAAACTACACTTGTAATAGCTCACCGTCTTACAACCCTTGTCAAGATGGATAGAATCTTGGTGTTCGATAAAGGTAATATCGTGGAAGATGGAACACATGCAGAGCTTCTTGAGAAGCAAGGGTTGTATAAAAAATTCTGGGATATACAAGCAGGGATTGTTCTTCCTATGAATAATTAACTAGTAATAAAATTAAAACATGAATACTTTTTTCACTATTGAATTAAAATTTCACATGATAGTTTCTTATGTTATTTTTCTATTTATGATTAAAATAGACCTGTTGCGTAAGTTTTCTTTAACAGCTGCTAGGCCGCAGAATATCTAGGCCAGAAATTATAAAAAATGACTTACGCAATAGATCTAATTAATCTTTATATTTATAATGAAATCGTCTATCTTTTAGATGATAATTCATAATTATAAAAAAGATTAATCTATGCATTATAATGATATTGCTGAGGAAGCTTTGCTCGTTGAGAGTTTGAGAGAATTAAAGTGTAAGAATATTTTCCCTGTATTAAATGGCAAAAAATTAATAGAAATATATGAAAAAAGCTTACCAATAGGTCCTAAGAAGCCTTATCTTCTTTGGGAATACATAAAAAAATATTCCGTTCTATCTTCTATCAAAGACGTAAATGCTATATTTCAAGCAAAAATTAAGGGGGAAAAAGATAATAAGTACTATCTAGCGTATGAACCCCTCTTCTCAGTAAACAAGCTATCTTCAAAGATTACAATTTTTTCAGGTGGTTCTGGATCCAACTCTTTGGTAAGCGGTCTTCTTGGTCACTTAGATAAAGAAGGAGATATTAATATACTTATTAACGCCTATGACGATGGTAAAAGTACAGGAGACATAAAAAGTAAATTGAACATCCTGGGACCTTCGGACATAGCAAAAAACCTGAGCTTATTGATTGTCAAAGAAGTACCTGAGCTTGAGAAATTTCTAAATTATAGGTTTTGTGCGAGCTCTGTGGTTAGAGCTAATGAAGTATTCAGTATTATAAAACAGCACAATCTATTAAAAGAAAATTGCTCTTCTTCAATTACTGCTTGTCAAAGAGAGGGCTTAGAAGCCTGGATTACGTCTTTTTTAACAAAAGTAACTGAATGGGAAAAAAGAAATAAGAAAATATGGAATCTAAGCGATTACGCAATCAGAAATATGGTTTACGTAGGAGCTTACTATGAGAATGATCAAAATCATATATATACTATAAAAAGAATAACGGACTTTTTTGGATTAAAAGGACATGTGATCATAAATAGTGAAGATTTACTTTATTTAGTAGGAGTTACTGAGAATAATAAGTTTTTATCCAGTGAAGATGCTATTGTCAGTAGCTGTCTAGATGAAAATATCCAGGATGTTTATATCCTTACTAAGGAGCAATACGGCTTAGTCAAAAGCTACTCTCTTGAAGAAAAGTTAAATTTCTTAAAAATCGCTAATAAGCTTGAACCTTATGAAGAGCAGGAACTAAAAAAATTAGAAACAATAGACTCTGTAATTGATTATTTAAGTAAAAAAAATGTAAGACCTATACCTACCCCTGAGGCGTTGGCTTCCATAATGGAAGCTAGTTTTTTATTCTTTGCCCCAACAACTTTACACTCTAGTCTAATCCCTACCCTAAAAACATATGGGCTTATGGAAAAACTGAATAATACCAAAGTTCCTTTAGTTTTTATTGGTAACCTGGGAATAGAGCGGGGTGACCATGGCCTGGCTGATCAACTAGAACTAATTAAAGAGCTTTGCCCTTGCGAGAACTCAATAAACAAATATGCAATTATTCCTCCTCACCGTCTTAGTAGTGAAAGGTATATGTATAAAGGGGAAGAGCTAAAGTCACTCCCTATTAATCTGCATAAAATCAAAGCACTTGGCCTTGAACCTATAGAAGCTGAGATCAAAGATAAGAACGGTACCCACGCATCCTACTTAACCTCTAGTATAACGCTCTCCCTTGTAAATTTGCATAGAAAAGGGCTAGCAATAAAAAATGGAAACTTAGTTTCTCTATCAGAGTTGGTGCTGGAAAACCAGAACAACAAAATAAATCAATTACGTGAGTTATCTAAAAAACCTTACTTATATTCTCAATATAAAGAGAAAATTGAGAAATGGTCCTTAGAACTGCAAGGATGTGGATCTCTAGAAGAGTATAAGAAGAAGATTAAAAGCTGCTCGCAAGCAAAAGTAATTATATTAGCAGCAGGGAATTCGTTAAGGTTAAAATTTAGACCAAAAGCTTTATATCCAATCAATGGAATTGCAAATATTGAGTATATTTTGGAGGCTATAAGAGATTTCGATTATAAGCCTATAATTGTAGTTAACCATATCGACTTAAGTTACTTTAACAACTGGAAACAAAGATTTTTTGAGCAGACTTCTAGGGAAGTACATGTAGTTTCTACTGAAGCTCTTGGAAGTGGAGGAAGTTTGCTGCATGTGAAGGATGAGATCAGTAAGATTATCGAAGAAGATTTAAAGTCCGATGTAATATTAGTATGGGGGGATATAACAAATATTACTTTTTCCTCAATTCTTAAGAGCTTGTTAATTAGTACTGCAACTAGAAGCGTATTAACTATTCCAACATGCCTTGAACCGAAGCCTTATGCAGGGATAAAACGTGATTGTTTGGGAAATGTTATAGACTTTTTTCAAACGAAGGATATGAAAAGTAATGAGAAACCCCAATACGGAGAACATGATGGCAGCTTCTTTATAATGAATGAAAAAAAGTTATGGCACTATCTTTCGAAAATATTTGATGAGCAGAAAAAAGATTTAATTTTTTCTAGAGAGATAAGATTTGAAAAAATTATTAGTAAATGTCATGAAGCTAAAGAGGTTATCACTGCAGTTCCTTTGCTCGAAAATTTTGAAACAATAGGCTTTAATACTCAAGCAGAGGCTAGTCTAATTGGGAGAGCAATCAGGCGAAAATCCTATCAAATGGATTTAGATACAGCGTTAAAAAAAACCTATAATGCTCTTGTGTTGGACGTAGATGGAACCATAACAGACACTAATTCAGAAATACCTGAGCAAATTATAAACTACATCCTTGAAAAAGCTACGACCAAGATACCAATTGGAATAATAACGGCTAGGAACAGTGACTCCTTAGAACATATCCTACTACACCGTTTAGGAAGAGCTCTTAATGTATATATTTACTGCGATGCTGCTGCAAAAGGTTTTAGGCTATCTGATAGGAAGATTTTGTATGATCTACCTTCTATTTCTGAAGATTTATTATTAAGGGCATTGGAAATTATTAAATATGTTTTACCTCCCCTACATGCATATAAATGCTCTCCTCATAAAGTACAGGTATGGCTTGAAAATATACTTTATGAGAAAGCAATATGCCTTATTAAGGCTATAAATTATCTTTTAAAAACGAGCATGGTTAATTTGAGTGCTTATCTAAGTACATACCATAATAACAATGCTTCTCTAATTATAACTCACTCTAATAAGAAGGAGGCTTTGGATAATTTTAGGAATCACAATAAGCTAGCTATAAACAAAATTGCAAAAATAGGAGAAATGGGGGATAAGTTTGGAATTGACCACGGAATGCTAATAGGTAGAGGAGCTTTTTCTGTAGGAGAATGGGATAGTACAAGTATGCAAATCCCGGTAAGAAAAATTACCTCCTATGGGGGGTTAAAGGCAACCCAATATATTTTAGAAAGGTTAGACCTAGTATCCAAAAGGGAGTAAATTACTAGCTCTTCTAATTAAGAAAGAGCATCGTAACCCTTCCATTTTTCAAGGGCGGTAATCCCAAACGCATCTTTGGAAAAAATGTCAGCACCAATACTGATCAATCTCTCTATGCAAAACTCGTCTTTTAACTGTGCTGCATAGTGCAAATAAGCGTCTTTTGTGGAAAGACTAAGATCCTTCATTACATTTTGGTGCGAGCGGTCATTAACTAGCTTTTCTATTAAAAAACAAAGATCTTTGGCATACTCACCATTCATCATATCTTTATGAGTACCTTTTACGGAACATATTTCCAAATTTCTCTCTAATATTTTTAACCAGCCTTGAAAGTAATCATTTCTTCTAAAATCCGTTTGATATTCTTCGCCGCTAGCCTTAAATAAAATTATTCTTCCCTTATATTTACAAGGGTTATAGGTTTTTAGTAACCCACCGTTTTTTTTCATAATTTTAGAAATTAATTGTCCTTCTTCGGTATCATGCTTGATCCCTATTCTAGCAAGATCTTCAGCTATTTCCTCAGAAGTCCATTCATTATAATAGTGTGGAGGACGGAAAGAGCTATCAAAAAGTAAGACTGCTTCTACTTGTTTATGAGCTTTCCACATTTGATAAGCAATCTCTAGCGCTACGGCACCCCCAAATGACCACCCTCCTAATATGTAAGGGCCATTATTTTGAATCTTATATATTAAGGGAAGATAAAATTCTGCCATTTCTTGAATAGTTTTAAATGAGGTTTCCATACCATTCAGAAGAGGATCATTGATACCATAAATTGGATGATTGCCCAGGTGCTTAGCAAGTGTAGAATAGGGAAAAGCAAACCCTGGAGCAGGGTGAATTAAAAAAAGAGGTGCAGCTGATCCTCCTGCATTTAAAGTAGATATAACATCTGTTTTTAAGCAAGGTTTTTCATTTAACATTATTTTTGCCATATCTTGTATGGTTTTATTCTGATAAATAAAAGTTATTGGTAGCTTAATTTTAAGTTCTTTTTGTAGCTTCCCTAGTACTCTAATTGCAAGGAGAGAATTACCCCCAACTTGAAAAAAGTCGTCTAGCATTCCGATATGATCGTTCTTGAGTATCTCTCCCCATACTTGGGTGATTTTATATTCAATATAATTTCGAGGGGTAGTTTTAAGAGAATTATAATTAAGCTGTTTTAGCTTGAGAGGATTTTTTAGTGCTTGGTAATCAACTTTACCATTAATTAAATGAGGAATTTCATCCAAGAAAATAAAAACCGCAGGTATCATATAAACAGGCAGACATTTTGATAATTCTTCTCTGATATTATTTTCTACCTCAGAGGTTTTTGTTGCCAACTCAGAATCAGTCAGAGTCAAGCAAGCAACCAATCTGTTTTGTTCTTTATCAACTATTTCTTGAAACACAATTGCTTGTTTTACAGCTGGAATTTTTTCGATGACGAGCTCGACTTCTCTTGGTTCTACTCTGAACCCATTAACTTTTACTTGGTCATCTTTTCTACCTAATATATCAATTGATTTATCTTTATTCAAAACTCCTATATCACCTGTTTTATAAATTTTTTCCGATAAATTAGACGACAAATTGATATTAATAAACTTTTCTTTCGTTAAAAATGGGTTTTTAAAATAACCGGCAGCTAAGGACGCTCCACTTATATATAAATCACCTGCCAACCCTTCTGGGAGAGGATTGTAATATTTATCTAAGATATGAATCTCCGTATTTGCAATAATATGTGTATTTACAAGAATTTTTTCTTGGTCTGTACTATCTAAAGCAAGCACATTATATATAACTGAGGTTGCTTCGGTAGAACCGTAGCGGTTGATAAGCTTCACTTTCTTCAATTTACTTAGAGTCTTCTTTATTAAATCTTCATGAAAAGGCTCTCCGCTAACTTCTAAGTGATTTATGGTTGAAATTTTAGACCCAAGCTCATCGTATTTTTCAAGTAACACTCTTAGTAAAGATGGTACTAGACCAAGACGGGTAATACGATAATTATTAATGCATTCAATTAAGCTCTCTGGATCCTTAGCAGTACCAGGAGTTGGAATTATCAAAGTCCGCCCGCTTAAGAGAGGCAAAAAAATCTCACCTAAAGCATCTACAAATGACAAATTGGCGAGTAGGATAAATATATCTTCCTCATCAGTAGCAAAGGTTTTAGTATGCCATTTAATGCGATTTATGAGGCTTTTTTGTTGGCACATCACCCCCTTAGGACTTCCCGTTGAGCCAGAAGTATAAATCACACAGAGGAGCTCATTAGGAGGATGGATTTCATGAACAACTTCTTCTCCTTGCTCAAAAATCTTTTTATCATCATATTTAAGGTTGATTACTCTCCCCTCAAGCTCTTCTAAAGGGGTAGCATTTGTTGAGGAAGTTATAAAAAGTTTAGGGTTGGTTTCTTTAAGAATATAAGACAGGCGTTCTGGAGGGGAGTGAGGATCAAGAGGAATATAGCTTCCTCCATTTCTTAATATACCAATTAATATAGTAATATATTCGATGCTTGGCTCCATGCTAAGCGCAATGAGGTGGTTAGGTTTGATTTTCTCCTTTTTTAGAAAACTAGCCACTCTGACAGAAAGGTTAGATAAGTGCTTAAAACTATATTTTTTATTTTGAAATATTATTGCAGTTTTATCAGGATTTTTTAACGTCTGTTTTTCAAATAAGTTAATAATATTTTCATGTTCCTTATTAATTTTCTTATTAGGACTAGCGATAGCACTCTGGCTAAAAAACTTTCTACCTACTAGAGGAATCTGTGCAACCTCAAAGGATGGATTTTTAAGAACCTCTTTAATAAAAAATTTATAAGCTTTTCCTAATGCTTCGATGACCGAACGCTTAAATAAGCTACAAGAATATACAAAATACACATTTACCTTTTTATCTTTCACTGTGCAAAATACGCTGAGATCAAGCTTGGCATATTTAGCTCGAAGTTCTATTTTTTCTGTTTTAGTATTTCCAAAATTGTAAATCTTTTCCCCTTCTATCAGAGTAAAAAGCATTTGAAAAATTGGATGTGCATTTAGATGCCGTTTTATGCCTGTTGCCTGTACCAACTTATCAAAGGGAACATCTTGATGCTCAAAATTCTCATATAACTGAATTTGAATTTGTTTTACTAAATCGGAAAACTTTATTTCTTTATTAAAAACCACTCTTAGAGGAAGAATGTTTACAAACAAACCTATTAAATTTTCAACATCTGGATCTAACCTGTTCGCACATGGATACCCTACTATTATATCATCCTCGTTGCTGCATCTATGAATAAGGGAAATAAAAGCAGCTAATAGAAAAGAAAAAACCGTTACTTTATATCTATTACAATATTTGATAATCTTTTCGTAGGTTTTTTCAGATAGCTGGTAACCAAGCCCCTCACCTTTAAGGTCAAACACTAAGGGCCTAGCATTAGAGAAAGGTAGGCTAACTGTTTCTGGTGCTCCTTTTAACTGTTGTTGCCAATACAGTAGAGTAGATTGGTAATAATCACTTTGGGCGAGTTTTATATGTTTGTCTGCGAGCTCAGAGTACTGAAGGTTCAAAGGAGCTAACTTAGCTTCAAGTGGAGCAATAGGATAATGATTATAAATAGCTGACAGCTCTTTTAAGAAGATATCAATTGACCAATCATCTGCTATTACATGATGGATTATTATGAGGAGTATATTCTCTTCAGGAGTAGCTTGTAATAACTCAATCTGAACTAACATTCCTTCGGGAAATTGCTCAACAATAGCCCTATCAATATAGCTTTCTATATCAAAGGTTTCTGTTGAGGTAATAGGAGTGGTTTTAAGCTTAAAAATGTAATCGTAGAGTACGCTCCCTTTAATCTCTTCTTCTATATAATGTAGCTTTAATTTTAATATCTCCTGTCTTTTAAAAAGTTTATCGATTGCCCATTCAAGCCTGGCTTTGTCTAAATTACCTTTAATACGAAGCGTAAAAGGTATCTTAAAAAATGCAGGGTTCCCATGAGCTTTTTCTACAAATAGTAACCTTTCTTGAGAGGGAGAAAGATTAATAAGCTTCATTGGATTATTGCCCATGTGAGTTGTTAGATGTTGATCTTGTTTCTAATATTTGGCATACTTCACCTATAGAATTGGACGTAAATATCGCTTTAAGGGAAATAGGAACCCCGAATTCTTTCCGTAATTTTAATGAAATCTTCATAGCAATAATAGAACTCCCTCCCAAATCGAAATAATTATCATTTATAGTAATGGCTTTATTCCCTAGGAAAGATGAAAAAATTTCACAGACTTTTGAGCCAATCGAAATTTCATTATAAGGTTTTATTTGTGGTTTGTGCGTTTCCAAGATAGTTTTTACTGGTAAGCCGCTAAGATGCTCCCTATCAATTTTGCCGTTTTGTGTTAAAGGAAATCTATCTAAGAAGGTATATTCCTTAGGATGCATGTATACCGGAAGGTGGTCTCTTAAGTTTTCTTTTAAGGATTTTTCTAATTGCTCCCGGACGTAATCATTTGAAGGAATAAGAAAAGCAGATAAATATACTTCAACATCATTACTTTTTTTAAGTACTATAGCTTCTTTGATGAGGGGAACATCTTTAAGCACTGCCTCAATTTCAGCTAGTTCTATCCGATGACCGTTTATTTTTACTTGATGATCAACCCTGCCCACATATTCTATTTCTCCATTAGGTAACATTGTACCTAAATCACCCGTCTTATACATATGAGCATAATAAGTACTCTTAGCACCATATTGCCTAAGAAAAGGGTTAACTAAGAATCTCTCAGCAGTTAACGAGGGTTTATTGAGATAACCGCTAGCTAATCCAATACCACTAATATATATTTCGCCAACTTCCCCCTTCTTACAGGGTATAAGGCTGTCATTTAGAACATAAATTGCAATGTTGGGAAGAGGTTTTCCTATATTCACTTTTTCGTGCTGTTTGCATTCGTGATAAGTAACATCTATAGATGCTTCAGTTGGGCCGTACAAGTTATGAAGCTTAGCTTTTAGCTTTTTAAAAAATATATCTGCTAAAGAATCATTCAAGGCTTCCCCACTTGAAAATACATTCTTCAAGCTAGAACATGCAGTTGGAGGGAGGAATTCCAGAAAAACTCCTAGCATAGCAGGGACAAAATGAATAGTAGTTACCAAGTACTTATTTATTAGTTGAATTATTTTGGTTGGCTCTTTATGAGCAAACGATGGAGCTATTACCAGAGTAGCCCCTGCTATTAGCGGAAGAAAAATTTCCCATAAAGAAACATCAAAGCTTAAAGGAGTTTTATGTAAAATTACGTCCTTTGGGGTTATTTCATAATGCTCTTGCATCCACACTATTCTGTTAGTAAGTCCCATGTGCATACTTTCCACACCTTTAGGCTCTCCAGTTGAGCCAGAAGTATAGATAATATAAGCTCTGTCTTTTGATGAAGGTGTAGAATTCAAATAACAAGAAGGCTTTCCCACTGACTTCTTAATAATTTTTTCTTTTGAAATTATATCGCCCGTATAAGTCTTGAATTTTTCTATATGACTTTCATCTGTAACTAATAGCCTTGGCGCTGCATCTAACAGCATATTTTTAAGCCTTATAAGTGGGCTTTCTACATCAAGAGGCAGGTAAGTTGCACCTATTTTGAGTATTGCTAATACAATAGCAGGAAGGTCTATAGACCTCTCAATATGAATTGCTACAATGTTTCCTGCATTAATGCCAAGCTCAATTAGCTTTAAAGCAATTTCATTCACCCTTTGGTTTAGCTTGCTGTAACTAAGTGTCTCATTCTCAAAAACTACGGCGGTAGAGGAAGGGGCAAATTCTACTTGCCTTTCAAACAAGCTACAAACGGTTTCATTCTTTAAATAATTTATTTTGGTTGAAAAATACATAGACTTCTTATGTTCTTAAAAAATATGATTATTAATAACTACCTTCATAATATAAAGCAGTTCGTGTTAATTTATGACATTGCGACTAATATTCTTCTTTCGCCTTCGAATGGGCTTCTGCCATGCATTGCAATAAGATTATCTACCATTAAAAAATCTCCTTTCTTCCACTTAAAGAAAACCCTTTCATTTCTTACAACTGCTCTAATAGCTTCTAAATCATCGCTTTCTATCTCTGTATCATCAGCATATCGGCAGTTATGATAAAAGTCGTCTTCTTGTAGAACTTCTTTCATTGCCTCTAAGACCTCCGATTTGAGGTTAGAGGGATGCCACTGATCTGCTTGAGAGAAAAAAATTTTTTCACCCGTTTCTGGATGAACAATAATAGGATTTACTACTTCCTCGGTTTGAAGGTATCCATTTTCTTTCCATTTATATTTTATATTAAGCCTATCTAGCAATGTCTCCGCTTCAGTTGTTGTGTTTACCTCTAAGACCTCTTTCCAGGATCTCCCTATTCCTTCTCCATTATTCATATTCATAATGTACTTAAGTTTTCTACTTGAAAATTTTTCGATTATTCCAGGGGGAATTTTCTTAAAAACTTCTCTTCCATCTGCTAAAGGAGTTTCTCCTCCTATTTGAGGCTCAATTTCGCAAAAGAAATAAATAAATCGCGGAAAGATATTTGAGAAAGATTTTTCATGATGCATGGAAATTGTTTCTTCAGGCGGATAGCTAGTAGAAGTATATATCTTGTCGTTAATCTTGTTTCTTGGGGAATCACCACCTATGTAATTTAACAACTTTGGTTGTATAGAAACAACGGCTTGTTGAAAGTCCTCAGCTGAAAAGAGTTCATACCCTCTAAATAATAATGCTCCTGTCTCAATAATCTTATGGGATATAAAGTCCCTATTCTTTTTCACGAAGTCTTGAAAATTCTCGTCGGTAGCTTGGATTAAATAAGGGAATAACATTAAATTGCTTCCTTATAGAAACTATGATTACCAAGCTGATTACAATATTGAAGAGTTTTTCTCGCAATAGCGGGAAGGGGATTGTATAGAACTTGGTTTTGTAATATTGGCTGCTTCAATATGAGAGGTAATTCGGTACACCCAAGAATTATGTGGGAAAGATTTATAGAACTCATTTTCTCTAAAACTTCTTGCAATAAACGAAAAGGTGATTTTAAATCATCCTTCTCAGAGATCTCACCAAATAGCTTATACACCCCATACAAGCGTTGGGGAGCATGTTTGAGGTCAGAGTCATATTTAAAGCCAGCTTTGATTCCGTATATAGCCTGGTGGATTTTTATCTGAGCCTCTTCATCAACTTCTTCTACAAAGACATTGTACTTTAATAGTTCCTCATGGAATATCTTTGAGCGCATAGTTCCTAAGGTTGCTAGAAGCCCTACCTTCTTTACCGTGGGGTAGGTGCGTACGAAGTATTCTATTGACATCTTAACCATATTGATCAATAAGACGTTAACTTTCTCTTGGATATGAGACATAAAAGCGTGAGCTGTGTTACAAGCAAGAATAACTACATTCGCTCCGAGCCTTTCGAGTCTTTGTATTCGTTTAACGTATGTAGTTAGGATTTCTTGTTCCTGGCTTATTATAGCTTGAGATCTATCTGGGATAGTTGGATCATTGTCTATATAAACCGGATAATAATCTTGGTCTTTTACAGGCTCGAGAAAAGATCTCATAGCATTAAAAAGTTCTAGCTGAAGGTTTATTGTTGCTTCCGGTCCTGTGCCTCCGACTATACCAATAACAGGCGTTTGACCTCTTAGGAGATTTCCATTAATCATTGACAATCTTTCTATTAAGTATTGGTTCTATTACGTAGTCTTTTCAAGAACTAATACGCTCCATAAGTATTTTCAAGTATTCTTTCACATAAACTATAATTTATCAATTTCCTCGCTAAACCTCGACTGCTCTCAAATATCTTCCTATATTTTTCAGAGTTTATTTTCACTTCTTTTGAAATTTAACAAAACTTCAAGTTATGCAACGATCTTTTTTCTTACTCAAAAATCCTTAATTAAATTAATTGATAATTTTTTATTTTTTTCCAAAAAATTTCTATATTTATTCTCTTTTGCTCTTTTAAAGCAAAGAGCCTAATCTTTGATTCATTTATCATATTCTAAAAACTCTCTGAATAACTTCCATAAACTCCAAACGTATTAAAAATTGGATTATCCCCGCTAAATTCTCCCTCAAATCCGATAAACGCTGCTGGTCATCTAATATTGATTGTTGCATCGCTTCGATATTACCCAACATACGACTTTCCATATTATTAAATTTCTGTGGAGTTGAAATAATAATGGAATTAGGACTTTCTTCAATTGCTGAATATCATGCAGAAAAATTTAGAATACCTACATAAAAAATAAAGAACTATGCAGCCAATTTATCCTCCTTTTACTTTCTTCGCGTAAAAGGTAACAGTTAGAGCATTTTTGTTAAGTTGAATTTGATTGACAATTTCTATCAGCTAGAAATTGTCAATTATTATTTTTAGAATTAATACACAGACCTGCTTTAAATTATTAATTGAAGTAATTACTGCGAATCACCCAAAACTCGGAGGGTCAAACCGCAAAATATAGAGAACTGTTATCATTTGCATTCATTTTTGAGCACCAACATTTGAAAGAGTCTATAAACTCGTTATTAAGCGCTTTTATTCTTACTTGAACAAGAGAATGATCTCCTTCTTTTGCCGATTACTTCATTTTCGACTGATTCAGCAGATACTGATGAAACGACCTCTCCGTGGTGGTAACGTTCTATGTTGCTCCTATTAATGCTTTTATTTCTACATTATTACGCTATAAAGGAGCAGCTTTAGGGTATTGCATTGGTATGGCGTTATTTGGGGGAACGGCTCCTTATATCTCTACTTTGTTAATAAAATGGAGTGGTGATAACTCACTTCCTTTTTTATACCTTATCTTAGTTAGTCTCATTGGTATGGGTGGCGTTATTCTGGGACAAAAAATAATAAATGAAACTAAGGCTTCTATTAACGAATAAATAAGAAAATTATGCCTACACAATTTATCAAACTAAACGATTTTTATTTAGCTTACGAAACATTCGGCAAAAAAGAACACCCTCCTATTCTCCTTATTCAAGGATCTGGTGCTCAAGGCATATTATGGCCAGAACAGTTTTGTGAGGAGTTAGCCAGCAATGAATATTACGTAATACGGTATGATCATAGAGATACAGGGCAATCCTTTTATACAGATTACAATAAAAATCCTTATCAACTAAAAGACCTGATGCAAGATGCAAAGCTTATCTTAGATACTTTACAATTAAAAAAAGCACATCTTATAGGGTCTTCTATGGGAGGATATATTGCCCAGCTTTAACAACGCAAAAGGGCTTTAATTGTTCTGTGGCAGCCTATACCTGGGAAGCTTTGGAACGTATTGAAATCGACGTTATTAAAGAGCAACTTGAATCCTTAAGAAAAAGCCTTGCAAAGCTTGAAAAAGAAATAACTTCTTTTGCTGAGACATTTTCTGGTTTTAAAAATCTGATCAGTATTAAAGGTATTGGCGCTCTTTCAGCTGCGATCTTACTTGCAACCATTGGAGATATTGAAGACTTTGAAAAAACAGGCAATTTGGCTGCTTACTTGGGTATTGTTCCTCGTGTTTCTCAATCAAATGACCAGCACCTTGTAGGGCGCATTACCAAAAGAGGTTCTAAAATTGCCAGAAAGACCCTTGTGCAATGTACGCTGATTGCCAAAAGATACAGCCTTTATTTGGACAGTTTTTATCAGCACATCAAGGCTAAAAGAGGAAGTGGAAAAGCCATCATCGCAACAGCTAGAAAGTTCCTCAATACAATTTTCTATACTCTCAAAAATGACTGGGTCTTTGAAGATTTTACTCAGTTCAAACTTTTATCTAGACAATCATCATAGGAGGAGTAAGGTCTATGGCGAGGATAAGTTCGTTAAGTGAAAAACCCAGAGGCGATAGACCGATGAGACTTGTTGACTGTCTGAATCCAACAGGAGCAAGGAAGGTTCACTCATTAGTGGACAAAATCTACAAGAAGAACTTGGAGATGGCTTGGAAGAAGGTGAGGGAGAACAAAGGATGCGGCGGTATAGATGGTCAAAGTAATGAACTTCGATCCGGAAAGTACCAACCAAAACCCGTTCTGCAGCACCTTAAATCATCTGACAAACAAAATAAAGCTGGTAGGGTCGAGAACTGGCGCGCTTTCCTTAGGTGTACTAGTTCAGACAAGGTATGACAGTTAGCCGTTTTGCGAGAGAGC
>Ga0214919_10006698_pt1 | contig 15742 bp, 10 predicted proteins | sample LL1503_MetaG_FD_177994 | JGI IMG/M metagenome (GOLD analysis project Ga0214919, IMG submission 177994) | Freshwater microbial communities from Lake Lanier, Atlanta, Georgia, United States - LL-1503 | ecosystem: Environmental > Aquatic > Freshwater > Lake | place: USA: Georgia | collected... | reverse complement strand
GATTTGAACCAATATTTTGATTATTTGATGACATTTGAATATCAACTAATGAATCTTCATCAACATATTTATTATCTTTAATTAATTTTATATTATTTAATAATTTATTTAACATAGTATTATTTATTTGTTCATAAATATTAACTAATAATGCACCACAATTCAATCCAATTCCAATCCATATTAAATATTGTAAATTATATCCTGTTGCTAGAGTTGTTGTTAAAATACCCGCAGTTTGTAACGTATGATAAATATATATAAGCATAGAGTTAGTATTATTAAGATTTTTTCTTTTGTCTAAAAATCTTTCTAAATCATCAATTTTATTATTATCCAATATATCATTAATTTTTTTTTGAATATTTTGTGAATTATATATATCAGTTAAATTCGGCGAATTGTTCATTTATTATAAATAATATAAATTTTTTTTATGAGAATCCAATAATTAAAATAAATATCGTAAAATATATTTTAGAATTATATATATGAAGCAATATTTAATAGAAATGAATTCATAGTAATATTCTAAATGATATATTTTTTTGAACTCTATATTATTCTATATTTTTACTATTTTTATGTAATTCATAAACTTTTTTACGCAATTCATTATAATATTCAAATCTTTGAGGTTCTAATTCTTTTTCATATACTTTTGAATTACCTGTTGAAATATTTTCAACATTTTTTTTAGAAGCATCTGAATTTTTATTTGTTTGTATAATTGTATTATAAATTTTAATTGTTTTCCATCCTTTTAATATTTTTTCAAAAATATATATTACTTCTTCTGGTGTTGCTCCTCTTCTACTTTTTTTCTTCTCTTCTCTTCTCTTTTTTTTTGCTTCTATTATTTTTTCATTATATTTTTTTGAATTATTTAATTCTTCATTCATTTATAAATTATATTAAAAAATATTTTTTAATATAATTTTTAAAAAAAAATATATTGATTAATTTTGTTATATATTTTTTTAATTTATCTTAATTTATTTTAATTAGTTTTATTTTTCCAAATATATCCATTATAAATTTCACCAGATTTTAAACATTTCTGTAATGTAAGCGTTGACATTTGAAAATTTTTTACAATATCTCTATTTGAATTATAAATTTTAATAATAGTATTTGTTTTAGGATCAATTTGTTCAACTTTTTTACCAATATTTGCAATATATTTTTCAGGTAGTTTATTATTTTTAAGATATTCCAATTTCATTTCTTCTGAGCAATTATCAAAAAAATTCCAATAATGTCCTGATGAAATTGATTGTTGTTGGATTGCTCTTGTAAAAGACCTAGACTTCATATTTCGTGCTTCTACCGCATCTTTTTGCGTGGAAAATAGTTGTATAATTTTTGTTTTTTTAATATCTATCATTGCAATATATTTTATATATGGAGATTTATGTTTAGTATTTACTGTATCTGGAATATTTAGAGGTAATTCTAAATTTCTATTTAAAAATAACCATCTAAATCCTTTATATATTGTATTATTTTTAAAAGATGCTCGTAAAGGAGCAGGTGATATATGTAATTCTGATAAATCACGTTCTACTTCTGCTGGACTATCATATATTTTAATTGGTATTAAAAGATTATCAGGTAAATATTGATAAACTTTTGGGCTACGATTACCATTAGAACGTTTTTTAAGTTGGAAATTTACTTTTGTTAAATCTAATTCTTCATCTGATAAATACTCAATGTCATCAGATAAAAATTCTGTTTCATTATTAATTTCTTTTTTTTCTATATTATTATTAACTTTATATTGTAATATTTCAAACTCTAATTCTTTTTGTTGTAATTCATATTCTGCTTTTAATTTAATTTTTTCTAATTCTGACACTTCTTTAATTTTAATTTTCTCTAATTCTATTTCATTTTGTTTTAATTTTAATTCTTCGATTTCTTTAGAATCTATATCTTGATATTTTTTTTTATCTTCATTAATAATTTTTATAAATTCTTTTAATTCATCATCTGATACTAAATATGTTTCTTTTGATTCTGAATTATCTCTTTTAAGTAATGGATATGAACAACTTTTTATAAAATTATTATTATGTAAATATTTTTCAAATTTTCTATAATTATTAACTTCTATAATATCAAGTAAAATAATTTCGATATTATCAAATTGACTGTTCATACTAGATATTCTTTCTTTAATATTTTGCGAAGAACCAATCTTTACAATTTTTTTATCATCTAAATATTTTAATCTACATAAATATATAATATTTCTTTGATCAAATGCTTTAATTAAATTTTTATGTGTTATTAATTCATAATTATGTGTTATTAATTTTTTATCAACTTCATTTTCTTCTTTTAATTTATACATTCCATTAATTCTAATATCTTTAATTGTATTTATCATCCACTTTTGAAATGTATGTGCAATTGGTTTTCTAGATCTGCCTAATAATTTATATAAACCAATCTCTGTCAAAAATATTGTTTTTTGTATACCACCTTGGGTGTCGGTTAAATCTACTACCTTTTCATCATCTGTAAAATTTGATAGACTATCGCGAATATTTGTTATTTCTAATAAATTACCTATTTGTTTAGCATGAAATAATGGATTTTCAAATGTTCCTTGTATTGTTATTTCATATGTTTTGTCTAATAAGTTAAAAGCTTTTAATATATCCATAATTTAGTATATTAATATCTCTTTAAGATAATTATAATTAAATATAGAACATCTTCAATTGTTTGACAAATTATTTAGAAATAACTTTACGTATCAATCCAATATTTATATATTTTCAATATTTTTATTAATGTTGTTTAATGTATTATATTAAGGAGTAATCTTCATCATAATACCATTTCATAATACTAAAATTAGTTAAATTTTAATTTTAATTATTTATAATAATTTAACAGCTTCTAAATACTTTTTTATAAGTTATTTCTACATTAATATATGTATAATAATTTTATGATTCATTTCATATTTTTCTGAAATATCTTTTTGTATAATTTTATCTTTTAAATAATATATTTCGCAAATTTTCTTATTAGTTAAATTTGGTTTATTTTACTTTTTTGCAACAGTTGTTCCGATAAATATATTTAATACATTATAATTTGATAAATATTCGTCATAATTTATTAATATATTTATTCACTATAAAACACTTAATTTTTTACCTAATTCTTTGTAATAATGATTATTATACATAATATTATTTTTTAATGATTTATTTAAAGTTTTATCACTAATTTTAAGTTCTCTAACACAATCATATTTACAAACAAATTCTAATAATAAATTATTATTAATATCGTATTGTCCTATACCATTTTTATATAAAACTGGTTTTCCATATTTATTTTCAAAATCAATTATTAAATCATCATTGCAATTTTGATATAACATATAATAATATTCGTTACTAATTTTTTGTTTTTTTACTGAATTTTCTAATGATGAATTACTATAATTATTTAATTCAGCTGCTGTTTTTCTGTCTAAATATATATTTAATATTTTTGTTTTATCCTTATTTAATTTAGCGATATAACCAATATTTTGAACTTTTGTTTTTTTAGTAGGTTGTAAATCATGTATAATAGTTGCATCTAAATTTCTTTCAACTAATAACCAACGATAACCACAATAAACAGTATTTTCATTTATTGCTTTCATTATGGTTGGTCGTTTAATATTTTTATTCTCATTCATTGCTTCTGTAACTGATTCATATACTTTTTGTAATATAAATGTTTCAGAATTTATTTTTTGAAGTCTTGGACCAATTGTTGGTAATTGTTGATTAAAACCAGTATTAGTTTTAACTTGTTGATTTGTTGAATTAAGTTTATTTAATATTTCTTGTATAGAATTTTCTAAAGAATTAACTTTATTCAATAATAAATTATTTGTTTTTACTAAATCTTCAATTAATTCATTATTAATATTATTTTGCTGTGTACCAAGTTTATATTTAAGTAATTCATTTTCTGTTAATAATTCTGATACTCTATAATTATACTTTTGAATATTATCATTAATTATTTTAATTAAATTTTGATAGGTTACTTTTTGTCCAATTAAAAATAATTCAGTTTCATGTGAATGATTTGGTAAATCTGTTGTTTTTTCTTGTCTAATATATTCGTGATATTTAATAAATGATTCAAAATCTTTTGATTTATCAACTTTAAAACAATCTAATAATAAACATTCTGTAAAATTACTTTTATGTTCTTTATATCTATCTATAATACCTTTTCTACTTTCACCAATTTTAATAATATATGTTCCATTTTCATAAGTTTTTACTTTAATAATATAAAATATTGAACCTATTGTTGCATATTCTTTCAACAAAAATTGTTCTTTTTCTAATTCTTTTTGTTTTAGTAGTTTTTCTTCCATTTCTTTATTTTTATTTAATTCAATTTGTTCTAATTGTAATTTTAGTTCATTGCATTCTTCTTGAGTAATTTCAAACATTACACTTTCTAATTTAATAAAATAATTATGAATTTCATCTGCTTTTTTAGTACATGCTTTTAAACAAAACTTTTTAAATGTATCAATATTTAACATAAAAATTTCTTTATTATGCCCACCTTTTATATGATTACATTGCTTTTGTTGTAACAAAAGCGATTTTATATAATCAATATTAATATTAAAATTTTTTTCAAGCAATATTTTCGCATTAACTTTTTGACTGAATCCCAACCAACTCCATACATTGTCTAAATCTATTACAAAATCAGTATAAGGATCATATTTTAAATAACAATAAAAACTTGATAAAAATAATTGTTGTTCATAATTTGTAAATTTATTTTTAATTTTATCAATTAATTTATTTTGATAAATTCCATTTAATTTTGTAATTGGATTTGTTTCAATAAGTTTTACTATATCAATATTCATTTAAAATATATTATATGAAATGTCTTTATATTGTTTTTTGATTATATAAGTAAAAAGAAATAAATTTTTAAAATAATCTAAATCTTTTTCATAATTTGTATTATATCTAATATATTTTCTTGTGTATAGTAGTCTAAATTAAAAATTCTACTAAATGAATTATATATAATTTATTTCGAAATAACCTCTAAATACTTCTCATAAGTTATTTCTGTATTAAATTCAAAATCAAATAATTTTGTCTTTCCACTCCAAATATTTTTAATAATATCATTAGTTACTTTCGTATTCCATAATTTTGATAAATATTCCGCAAGAGTAGTTGAAAAAATCTTTTTATCATTCAATAATTCACCATTATTTTTCTTAATTTTCCATAAAATAATTTCAATATATTGTTCTGAATTTAATGATCTTTTACCAAGTGAAGTTTTTTGTTCAAATGTTAAATTATCTAACGAACTTTCTTTAGAAACTAATTCTGTTTTTTTAACTAAAAAATCAGGGTCATCAGTGGGAATAATTAAACGATTCCATATACGTCTAATAATTTCACGATTCATTCCATATTTTTCTGCAACATCTTTTTGCATAATCTTATCTCTTAAATCATATATTTCTCGAATTTTATCATTTGTTAAATTTGGATTATTTGATCTTTTTGCGACTGTTGTTGCAATAGATATATTTAAGGCATGTTCATTAGATAAATGATGACCATAATTTGGGTTGTTAAGACCAATTTTTTTATCACTTTGAATAACTTTTGTATAAGTTTCTTTTTCAATATTTTTTTCGTTTATATTATCTATTTTTTGAAAAATATTATTTGTAATAGATGATATCATATTATTTTCTAAAATATTTAATTCGTAATCAACATCTTTATGTTTATTTATTTTCATTTCTGTCGCTAATTCATATATTATATTAAAATTTATATTTTTATTCTCATATTCATTTAATATATTTTTTAAACATTCAAACTGATATTTTTTTATAAAAATAAAATTTTTTATTTTATCATATATATTTAAAATATTAATTCTTTTACTGGTTTGAACACAATATTTAGATACATAAACATTATTATTTAATTCTTTATCCATAAATATTTTAATATACTGTAAAAAATTAGGTGTATATTTTTGACATATATCAAATCTTGGACTAACTCTTTTATTTTCCAAATCTTTATAATTTAGTGTAATACATCCATCGCCATCAAAAATACCTGCAATATATTTCCAATTAATTCTATCAAAATAAATTTTATCGTCTTGTTTTTTTAATGTTTTAAATTTATTAATTAGATTTATTTTTTCTTCATTATTTTTTTTATTAATATAATTTAAATATTCCTTCCCAATTTTAATTTTATCAATTTTTAATATTGATGTTTTTTCTAGTATATCTATTATATTTTTTGTATATTCTCCACATATTACTAATGAATATTGTTCTCTTTTTGTTTCAGTTTTTCTATTATTATTATATATTATTCCTCCATACTGTTTTTGAATTAGCAATAAAATATTTAAAACACATTGACTAAAATTTATTTTTAATACTGTACCATCAAAAAATATAGAACCATCTGAATCAAAAAATCCTCCAATATATTCTGGATATAAATATTGATCATTTTTTTTAAAATTTTCTAAATTTATATTTACAACTTCCATTATTTTATTTTTATTTTTAATATAATATTCTGCACTTTTAACTTTTTTATGTTTAAGATATATTTCATCTGAAATTTTTTCATATTGATATTGTTTAGCATACTCATTTTTTTTTTCATTTGCTGTAAAATCTTTAAGTTCATATGTTATTTTAAATCTATTATTCAAAAGTAAATTATTTAATCTTTGATATGCCCATCTTGATTTCCATTCATTAAAGATTTCGTTAAAAGTTTTAATGTTATTTAATTGAAAACTATTTTTAATACCATTTAAAAAATCTTTAGAATCATTTGAAGTATAACCAAAGTAAATACCTCTTAAATGACCGTGATTTAATATTTTTTTATGATTATAATCTAATTGATTTAATCCAAATTGTAATATTCTCATTTTTGAACTTGACATTAAAGATCTTCGTAAATATTCATTTGGATAATATTTTTTAACAAATAAGTTAATTTTATCATATAAATAATTTGGAAAATATGATGTTCCTGTACCTTTCGTATTACCTAAATATTTAATTTCTTTTAATCGATCATATTGTATAGATTTTCCATATAAACCAAATGTAGTAACACCTGCATAGTAATAACCTCTATTTTTATAAAAATAATCTAATACTTCTTTACAAAATACAGTTTTTACTAATAATTTACCAATATTTAAATTATATGCCATTGGTTGTAGACCAATACAACATGTAATATTAATAATAAAAGCAGAACGAGGTTTTCTTAAATTATCATTAATATCAATATTTTCTAATTTTATATTTTTTGCCCATCCTATATAATTATCCCTTGCTTCACATGACATTATATCATTTGATATTTCTAATATTCCTAAATATTTATTGGTAATTTTATCTTTTATCATAATTTTTAAAGAACCAAATCCATCATCTGATGTTACTGCAGAACTACTCATAATTTTAAAATATTTCCATATATCTCTTAAATCAGGATTATCTTTACAAAATATTAATTCTAAATCAATTTCATCTAAAACATTTTTAGATTTTGAGAAAAAAATTAAATTTCTATAATATTTTTTATCATGTTTAAAAATTTTTTCTTTTTTTTCTAATTCCATTTTTATCATTTTTTTTGTTTTTTGTTTTTCATTTAGTTTTATATAATCATTTATTTCATTTATAAGGGTTTTCTTATCATAAATCATAACAATTTCATTTAATAATTCAGATTTTTTAGTTTCCATATTATTAATATTAATATTATTAATATTATTATTAAAAGTTAATAATAATATTTTTTTCAATTTTAATTTATTTATTATAAAATAGAGTTTATGAGATTACCTTAACATTTTATATAATATTTTTTATACAATAAACAATATTTTAAATATAAAGATATATATTTTGTATAATAAAGTATTGTATAATTTTTTTAATTTGAGTATGCAAGACCGCCCATCCCCGACATTATTCTTAAAACGTTATAATTTGTAGCATAGACTCTGATCTTGGATCCAAGAGCTGCTTTAGGAGTGAGTTGTAATTGAAGAGTTGCATTATCAATTCTACTCATGTTGCACGTACCTGAAGGCTGATGTTCTTCGGGTTTAAGGGCAAAGGAGTAAACGTTGATACCTGTAACAGGGATGTTGGTGTGGTGTTGGTAAGGTTGGACAAGATTGAAGTAAGATCCGAGTCTTTCTTGGAATCTATCGTGTCCGTTAAGTTGTAATTTAGCACGTACAACAGGGTTTCTTCCGGCGTTGATTGGTCCGAAACCAGCGTGATCAGAGTAGTCACCTGCAGTGGTAATTGCTCCGAAATCAGTTGGTGCTAAGTTATTAGCATTAGGTCCGGGTCCAGCAGGAAGATTGACACCTCTTACTTGAGCATTGGTAGAACTTCCAGAAATTCCTCCAGCACCAACGTTAAGACCTGCTTGTTGTAAGTAGGTTAAGTATTCAGCATCAAGTGCTTGGGCACCAACGAATGGGAAGACATTAGTAGAATCTTCAACATTAGAGAATACAAGTTGAGAAGGATCAGGAAGACCTGAACTATTGAGGTTATAGTAACCAGAATCAGCATCAAAGTCATCAGTGTAGTTATTCCATTGGTTGTAACCAAGTTTGACGACATCATCTCTTTGAACAACCCAGATTAATTCTTTTACTGGGTGATTCAAGTTAAGTTTTACCTTGACATTGGTGTTTACTGTAGATTCATCGCCGGTAAATTGTAATTGTTCAATAAGGTATTCGTGAGATGTTTGTGCGAATCTGCGTCTTTCATCAGTATCAAGGTAGATATAGTCAATGAATAAAGTAGCATATTCAATAGATGGAACGCAGAAAGCATCAAGAGTTCCATTAACTGATACACCACAACTATTAAGAGATCCAGCAGTTGATACGTAACATTCAGCTTTAGGTCTAAATTCAAGTTCAATTTTAACTTCGTGATATTGAAGGGCGATAAGAGGGAGGGCAAGTCCAGGGTTTCTGCAAAACCAGAATTGGAAAGGAACATAAAGAGTAGTTGCTTCAGTTCTTTGTAATCCAGTTCCAGTTAATGCGACAGTGTTACCAACCATGTTATCATAACCGGATTTTAATCCAGGTTGAATAGTTAGTTCATTCCAGATAGTAAGCCAGTCACCGTATTGTTTATCAATGCGTTGACCTCCGATTTGTACTTCAACAGACTTAATAAGGAAGTGACCAATAAAGTTAACCCATCTGAAGAATGCAGATGAAACAGTTGCTTCGACTCTTGGAAGAGTAACTTGTAAGTAGATTCTGTGAATCAAATCACCGTTTCTTGAAACAGTGCATGTAACTTTCTTTCCGAAATCAGCGGTACCATTGAAGGTTTGTTCGATTGCTTCCATAGAGAAGTTAGTATGTCTTCGGTATACTACTTTGAAGAAAGTGATTTGTGGATTACCTGTTAAGTAAACGTCTTGGGCCCCATAGGCAACGAGCTGCATTAATCCTCCTGTCATATTTTATATACTCTATAGTTAGAAAAAAATTTTTTAGAAACCGCATTTAATTCTTTATAAAATTCATAAATTAATTTAATTTTAAGTTCAACAAAATAAAAATTCTATAAAAATAATTTTTATTAATATTAATTATTGATAAAAATTATACATCTCAAAATATCTAAAAAAATAAATTTAAAATATTATTTTTTTCCTTATAAATATATTTTTTTAATAAAAATTTAATTTTATTTTTATTAAAATAATTTCTTATATTATTTTCTTATATTTAATTTCACAAACTTCATCAAAAAATAAATGTATAATATTAATCATTTTATCGATATTAATTTCTGGATTAATCCAATAATTTATTATTTCTTCTAATTTTTTAAGTCTTATAATCCATTCTTTCTCATATGATTTTTTAATAGTTGATTGACCAGTTTCTTTATTAATATTCCAACATGATAATTTTTTAATACCGCCTTCAATATAAGAATCAGGATTAAATCTTATTAAAATTAAATTTCTATGATTAATATCTTTAGATATCATCATTAATCTTTTATTTTCACAAATTTCTTCATAACTTTTGTGTTGATTTTCATCAATCTCAATATTAATAACAAGATATCCTAAATCTAATAATAAATCTGGTCTTTTAGATGAACATCCATCTAAAATTTTTTTATCAGAAATCCAACTAAATTTCGGAAATTTATTTAATACAAATTTAACAACATCACTTTCTTTTGTTTTATAATTTCTAGATAATGGTCTATCTGGATATTGATAAATATAACATGTTAAACAATAATTCTCATATTTTTCTATTGAACGTTTACCACACATATATGTATTACATAATTTATGTTCTACATTTATCATAAATAATGTTTTATGTTCTAAACAGTACAAAGGTGTTTTCTCTCCATAATTATTAAATATTGCTCTTTTATCATTACATATTATACATTTTGTTCTTGATACATCAACCATACCTTCTAATAAATGGATAGAACAATACAATCTTGTTTTTTCATTTTCATAATTGAACGATGGTTGAAATTTACAATCTTTAAAAATACACAAATTATTTTTTAAACTTTTCATTCCTTCTTCTTTATGTTTATTACAAAATTTTGGTTTTTTTTCATTTTCAAAATTATATAATGCATAATCATCACAATCATCATATATGCAAATATTTTGATAAACATTTATCATATTTTCTGTTTTACAATCATTACAAAAAATAGGAATTTTATTACCAATAATATTAAAAGATGGTCTTTTAATATTACACTTTTCACATAATTTATCTTTTATATTAATCATACCTTCTTCTGAGCAACCTTTACAAAATTTTCCTTTTTTAAATTCTGGGTAATTAAATGTTGGTGTTTTATCATTACATTTTTCACATTTTAATTTATGTATTAATATCATATTATCTTTTTTACAATTATTACAATATAATGGTTTACTTCCTTCAATATTATACAAAGCAGTTTCAATATTACATGTCATACATTTTTTATGATGTAAATCAACTACTTCTAAATTTAATTTATTGACACATTCTTTACAATATTCTTTTTCTTTTAAACCAAATGTTGCACTTTTAATATTACAGTTTTTACATTTTTTATGAATTATATCAATGAATACTTTATCTTTATATTTATCTTTACATATACTACAATGAGTCGGAGTTTTATATTCTGAACTAATTTCGATAAAAGATGCTTGTGTTTTTTTACAATCTTTACATAAATGTCCTCCAATACATATCATATCATCTTCTTTATGTTCAATACATCTTATTCCTTTTTTAATTTTACAATCAACATAATTAAAATTTGCATTATTACAACATAATTTTTCACTTAATAATTTTCCATTATTTATTATTTTTTGACAATAACCATGTTTATAATTTACTATTTTACCAATTTTATCTTTAGAACACGATGAACAATATTTAGGAGTTTCTTCATCAATAAATCCATAAGAAGAAGTTTTCTTTATACCTTTTTCCATACATTGAATACAATATTTCATTATGAAATTAATATTATTTTTAATAAAAAAATTTAAAATTTAAAAAAATCATTTTTTTAAATTTTATTATAAATATATTTTTATTATTTTCTTAAAATATTATTTATTTTCTTAAAATATTATTTATTTTATAAATTATTTTTAAGTTATATTATATTTAATATATTTTTTTATACATTCTTCTAATATAACTTCTTTCTTTAATTGTTCTTTATCTTTTAAAAATTCAAATTTATCATTATCTATTTTTTTTACAGACCATCCATCGTTAAGAGCATTAAAAATAAATAACATTTTTTGAATATCTTTATAATCAATATTTCTTTCATCTATATTGTTAGATACTTGCTTATCCATATTATATAAAATTTATTTATAAATTTTATATAATAAATATCCGTATCTTTAATATTTATAAAAAATATTTATTTTTGTATAATTTCTTTACTAAATAAAAAATTTAGTAAAGAAATTATACAAAAATATACGTTTATTCTTCGTATTTTTCTGAAATAATTTATATATATAAAGTTTTTTTAATAATCTATAAAATAAATGGTATCTGGTTCAAAACTATTATCAAAATCTTCAAATAGATTTTCACTTAATAAAGATAATACAACAATTGATGCAAAACATTCTGAAATGATAAATTATTTTTTAAAATTACAAGAATCAATACCCTTCTTAAAAGAAGAACTTAAAAAATTAGTTTTTGAATATAACAATAAAGATATTAATCGTAAAAATGATATTGAATATATTCTCTATAGAGATAATTTACGAGAAAAAATAAATGAATTAAAGAATAAAATAAATAGTATAAATAATAATGAAGAATTAAATAAATATTATTTAAATGTTGGTGTTTTATTACATAGTTATTATGAAAATATTGAAAATTCAAAGAATATAAAAAATAATTCTGAAAATTTTGAAGAAAATTTAATAAATTATGAATATGATTTAAATATTCAAAATGAACAATTTGATGAAACATTTACTTCAGAAATAGATGAAGAAATAGATGAATTTATTGAAAACATCGATGAAATTGATGAAGAAATAGATAAAAATGAAGAAATAGATGAAGAAATAGATGAAGAAATAGATAAAAATAAAAATAAAGAAAATAAAAAAGAAATTAAAAAAAATAATTATAAAAATGTTTTGAATTTTTTTAATAATAGAGAAATAAAAGAAAATGAAGAATATGATAAAAATAATTTATTAAATGAAGAAAATAATATTGAAATTTCTAAAAATGATGGAGTTTATACAAGTTTAAAAATAAGTGATTTTGTAAAAGAAGAATCAACATTTAAGAAAAAAAATATATTAGATGAATATTTACAAAAAATAGATTCAAAATATATTTCTAAAATTAAAATTGATATAAATATTTGTAAATGTCCTAATTGTAAAACTGAAATGGTTGTATATCCTTCTGATGGATTCCAAATTTGTGAAAATTGTGGAATTCAGCAAAATATTTTAATAGAGAGCGATAAACCTTCTTTTAAGGATCCTCCGATGGAAGTTTGTTACTTCAGCTACAAGCGTATAAATCATTTCAATGAATTTGACTATAACCGACAATTTTATTATCAACGAATCCCTAAAATATTCAATTTATTAAAAATTATAAAAAAAATGATTTTTAATAATTTGTACATATTTTAATTATAATTTTAAATCAACCAAAAAATGCACGAAATAACTAATATAGAATACTTAACAAATAATGACTTTAATTTAACAGAAGACCTTAATAACTCACAAATTTATAAAATTACAAATAAAACAAATGGAAAAATATATATTGGACAAGCATCTTGTTATGTAGGAACTAATAATAATAAATGGGGAAGTTTAGGAAGATGGAAATCTCATGTTTCAGAAGCTCTTAAAAATAGTGATGACCACTGTATTTTATTAAATAATGCTATTCGAAAATATGGACAACAAAACTTTGAAGTAAAAACTCTTTATAAAGGTAATTTTTCAGAAATTAATGATAAAGAAGTTTTCTACATACAACTATTTAATTCTTTAGTACCGAATGGTTATAATTTAAAAACCGGTGGTGATAAAGGTAAAGATAGTGAAGAAACAAAGAATAAAAAAAGTGTTGCACATATTGGGAAAGAACATTCAAATAAAACAAAGGAAAATATTAGTAAAGGACAAATTGGCAATAGAAGAAATACAATGAAAAGAAAACATGAAGAAGATAATATTCTCCCTAAATATATTTTAGCAGAAAGATCAAATAATATTGTTAAAACATATATTATAAGTTGTTTCCCAATAGGTATACATAAAGCAGAATATTTACCAAATATAAGATTCAATATTTCAAAATATGGTTCTAAAGATTTAGCGTTAAAAGAAGCGATAAAACATTTAGATGAAATAAAAGAGAAATATAATTACGTAGAGGAACAAAGTAATGCAGTAAAAGAAGAAGATAATATTATTTCATCCAATGAAAAGAAAGAAAAAACTATTAAAGAAAAACTTCCACAATATATTTATCCAATAATTGAAGATTCTAAAATTAAAGGATATTACGTAGAAGGAATAGTTAATAAACATGGTAATTTTTTTAAAAGACGTGATTTTATTGATAATACAAATAGATGGAATTTGGATAAAGCGAAAAAATTTGTTGATATACTACTATATATTAACGAACATGACGTTAATATCGAATCCATTGATTTTGATGAATTAGATATAAATGATGTTGATAAAACTTTTTATGAAAAATATTATCTTCCAAAATATTTTAATATTTTACGTAAAAAAGGCGAAGTATGTGGATTTTGTATTAATGGTTTTCCCGATAATAAATATAAAGATGGTAAATTTAAAAAAGAATTTCAATTAAAAGGTCGAAATATAACACAATTAGAAGAAGTTTATAAAGAAGGTATTGCATTTTTAAATGATTTAAAATAAGTTAATAATTTGACGTTTATATAACTGTTCATAAAAGTAGTCTGCTAAGTAATGATTAGGCAAACAGTACTGCTAGTCTGTTTATATATTTTCACGTAAAATCCAAGAAAATATATTTTATAAAGAGGCGACACATCCAAATTGCGGGGACGTCCTTAGAGACTTTTCTACTACTTTATTATATAAAAGTATAATAAATATCCAGGGTAACGACCTCGGACATAGTAATAACGAAAAGTATTGGAAAATCCGCAGCCAAGTTCCTAAGTGCATTATTGATAAGCATATGGAAAAGGTTCAGAGACTAGATGGTTGTGGGTCTGAGAGATATTATCAATCTCAATGATGATCTAAGGTATAGTCCAAACTTCAGAGAGATCTGAAGAGCTATTGGGTTAGCACAATTCCAAGCAAAGGAATCAACAGAAATACCCGATGAGGTATATGAAAAAATATTATCAGAAATAAAAAAAGAAAGAATAGTAAAATTAGAAAAATTAGATACTAAAAAAATAAGACAATATTTAAAAAAAAATAAATTAAATAAATATTATGATCATGCAGCTCATATATTATATCAAATAAATGGAATTCAACCACCATCTATGAGCAAAGAATTAGAAGAAAAATTGCGTTTAATGTTTAAAGAGATACAAGGTCCATTTATGGAAGTATGTCCTAAATCAAGAAAAAATTTTTTAAATTATTCATATGTATTACATAAGTTTGTAGAATTACTTGGATTAGATGAATATAAGGTATATTTCCCATTATTAAAAGATAGGGAAAAATTACATCAAACAGATATGATATGGAAAAAAATATGTGAAAAATTAGGTTGGCATTTTATAAAATCAATCTAGAAGTAAGGAAGTGAGGAAACCTGGGTTTTATGTATAAACTTTGTTCAACCTTAAAAGTTAATAACGCCAATGGCGTTGTCCTACATGTACCTTCCTGTTAATTATTTAATATAAGAAAAGTTCATACAGAAAACTTAAGTTTTCTTTAATTCGTTTAAATTTAAAAATATTTTATTAGTTTATATATAAAAATGTCCAAAATAATATTTACAATATTATGTGGTGGTTCAGGTAGTCGATTATGGCCTAAATCGCGCGAAAAACTACCAAAAC
>Ga0214919_10006697_pt1 | contig 15743 bp, 18 predicted proteins | sample LL1503_MetaG_FD_177994 | JGI IMG/M metagenome (GOLD analysis project Ga0214919, IMG submission 177994) | Freshwater microbial communities from Lake Lanier, Atlanta, Georgia, United States - LL-1503 | ecosystem: Environmental > Aquatic > Freshwater > Lake | place: USA: Georgia | collected... | reverse complement strand
TTCCATCATCATTATAAATAGACAAGAACGAGAACCGTTTGAATACGATTTTATTTATAATGGGCATTTGAAATATAAAATACAAGATAGTAATGACGATGGGCGTTTGAAAGTCGGTAATAATACTATCAATCGTGTTTCTGCGTCGTTTCTTATCTTCGTATTCACGTAGGTTCTTTTCGGTTGTTTTCTCGTGGTCTCTAACGTAATCGTCCAAGTCTTTCTGCTTTGGAATGTAGTTAGGTTGCACGCGTTCATCGTGAGAATATGCCGTTGTATCGTGTTGAATATCACGTGACGGTAAGCGCTGTTGTTGCATTGCATTTAATTGTGCAATATCTGTCTCTGACAATTGCTGCGGTACGGGAGGACGCATTTGTGGGATATTATGTTGCTGCAATGGCGCAGTCGTATCTTGTGGCAGGTCAATAATCGGATTTTTATCTGAAATGCCATATGGATTAGGGTGCACATTGATTGGTATGTAATTGTTAGGCATCTCGTGTGGTTTACCCGACGGGGCATTTCCATTGGGTAGGTCAGAAATTCGCGTAAATGAATTGTCCATTTGACTATACAATAATGGATAACAATAATGTATAGTTTTTACGAATATACGACGTTTCGTTTATTCGGCGGTTACAGCATGTCCAGAGACGTCAATAATTCGTTTCGTGGAATCGCATCTTCCTGGTTCGCTCTTGTATTTATAACATTTCTCATTATGCTTAAATGTTTTATCTTCAATGTCTTCAATTACGGGTCCGTTAAACACGATGCACTTTTCATCGGCACAGGTTTTTCGGAATAATGTCGCTAAACCGAGTCCCAACATGATGGAAATGAGTATTTGTCCAGTGGGGGTAGTCAACAGTCTTTTAAAATTCATTGTATACTATAAACGATGATAATATACAACCACTAAATAGTAAATGAGCGGTTCATATTAGGATTGAACAGGCACCTTGGTAATTTCACTTTCATTCTTAGGACAAGTGACCTCCGTTTGCTTGAACGAGAAGCAAGTATCCGTCTTGTCTTTGTATTGTAAAACGCCTACATTCTCTGGCGTGGGATACACATATATCTTTCTCGTATCAGGCATGGTGATATAAACTGCGAACAAGCCAAAGGCTAAACTTAGAATGAATACGTCTAGGCGTATAAATTTGAATATGCTCATACTGCAATCAACTAAATTATACGCACATTTTTTTGCATTCAAAAATATTGTTTATTTCTTATGCTTCTTCTTTTTCTTTGGTTGAGTAGATAGAGAATTCTTTAATGCCTTCTGCTTATCCTCCTCGTCCATCTCTTTCAACAAATCTGGATGAATAAAGCTCTTTTCTTGGGCGGCTTCTCCTTCTAATCTAAATGTGTACGTATCTTGTGTAGTTCCTGGTTGAAGAGAGTACTTTGCTGCGAGTTGTCTCTGCATTTCCGCGTGAGCACGTTGTTGTTCTTCGCGTCTCAATTGTTCGGCATGTTCTTGTAGGCGTTTTATTTCTACTCTACGCTTTGCATTTTCCTTCAATTTCTCTTTCTTTTCCATTCTGTCAATAGCATTTGTGTCGAGACGAACATTTTTCCCAAGACCGCCCATGCCGCCCATTGCTGCGGCAAGACCGCCGAGACCTCCCATTCCTCCAAGGGCTGATGCCAGACCACCTAGCCCACCCGTTCCCTCTGCCCCACCTCCGCCGCCCATGGCACCCATAGCAGACGCAAGCCCGCCGAGACCACCCATGCCCTTCGCCATTTTCTTAAACATGTTATTCAACTCGTCATTTCCGCCAGCACCTTTCATCTGATTAATAAGGTCACCAGCTTCCTTCATAATTTCCTCGCGTGAGATTTCCCCGCTCTTCATTTTTGCATCTAACTTGCCGCCCACAGTCTTCATTAGGTCCATAATTTTCTTCGGATTTTTCATTAAGTTCTTAATAACATCTTGCGGGTTCTCTGCATTGCCTGCATCTGTGCCGAGCAAATCAGCAAACTCCCCTGATATTTCTTCTGCCATTTCCTTTGCGAGAGACCCGATCTTTCCGTTAAATACTGACTTCAAATGATCTTGAATATTATCCATATTTGGCATACCATCCATCTTACCAAACGCGGATTTGCTGCTATCTTCGGCGGGGGTCTCGGCATCAGCCGATGGTGTATCCATATTTTTAAAGAAATCAGTCAGTCCACTCATCGTCTCGCTGAGTTTTGAATGTAACTCTTTCTCGTCAATTCCATCAAACATATTCATTGTATCTCCAAACGTGTCCTTGTCTTTAACCTCGCCGATTACAGTGAATAACATCAATTGCAGATATTTCCAAATAGTCTTTTTGGTATTATCGCTCAGACCATCGGTATTATATAGGACCTTAAAATCCACATTCGGTAAAAAATGAACATTTACTTGACTTTCCGCCGAAAATATATCATCGTTCTGGTACAAAATATCAAAGAATCGTTCGGGATATACCTTCTTGCAGTGCGCAAACACACGGACAATCAAGTCAGTAGACAATACAGGAACAGTCATCTCATTCCACAAATCAACATATTCTGGGAATGTAAGAGATAAGTCCTTTGTAAAGTCTGTGATAAGAGAGGTAAAATTGGTGGGAATAGTCGTATCTTCCATAATAAGAGTACAACCAATGTTTTATTTAACTCATTTGTTGTGTAAAATATAATATGTCAGAAAATTGAAAACTTTTTATGCGACATTATAATTGCATCAACAACCAGCAAGTATAAAATGCCAAACCAGATTATGAAGATATATATTCCCCGCATATTGGGCGGGATTAACTCCAAGATGTTGAAAAATACATTTCACCGATTGGCCATTGGCGATGCATATTACATTGATATGCATCGCAAGGTAAACGAGAACAATCACGTATACTACTTTGCATTTTTAGAAATAGAGATGTATGATACCTCCACCGCAAACAGCTTATTGACCAGACTGAATAATAGTAGATCGGTAAATTTGACATATGACGAAGAAGCTGGACAGTACTGGGAATTAAAGAAGCACGTTCCAAAGAATGAACGAAAGCAGCAGCAAGAGAGCAAGATGTCATCAGTAATGCCCGTACTATATGAAACATTTATGTCAGCATTTGAGCACGCGGGGATAGTCGCGCCGACGAAAGAGGAAGAACCAGTAGAAGACACATTCGATTACGACGCCTATTTGCAAGACAACACATTTAATATGTGGGATGATAAATACAACTTTTGGCAATCCGTCTAATAATATGCAGACATCTAGCAAAATGCAAACGCAAGTCAAAAATAAAAATAAAAATAAAAATAAAAACACAGCAACAAACTACCAAAAACAAAATAAAAAAATCTGTATCGTCAGATTTTTTTTATCCGTGTAAAATATACAATTTGGCAAATGTCGTATTCGCACACATCCGAATTGACCAAATTACAAAACAATTTTCAAAATATCTGGATATTGAAGGATGAAATTGTCAAGGCAAAGCAAACTATTGCTGGAAAACTAGCCCATCTCAAAACTGCATATAGCGAATTAACGAAGAAAAACTCAAAGAAAATGTACTTATTTTGCTTGGATACATTTTTCTTTCAGTACAAGACATATTCCATTGAAATGGACAACCTAGACAAACATCGCATCCTATTGAACAATCGAATGTACTGTGACTACTATAAATTGTACGTTTTGATTACTACATACTTGAAGGAGAACGCAGAAGAACTAGATATAGAACAAGTGGATATGCGATCATTTAACGCATATAAAGACCTAGAACCCTATCACGAATATAATTTAGACGATATAAAAGTGCTACATACGACTATATTGGGGTTTATTAAACATTTGCAATCCAGATATGATACAAACGAATATAATATACGCAATTATAACGCAAAGAACAGGGCGGGGTTCTCTGTTTCCAATTTTTTAAATACAATGGAGTTTGAGAACATGTTGGTGAAGCAACAGATATCTCTTTATCTGAATTACATTGCATTTTTTCACATATCCCAACAGAAACAGTTAACGCGTTTATTGGCAAAGCTACAAGAATTTGATAATGACATTGAAACAAACCTTAATGTAAACGGCCTATGTTCTATTGATGATATTGAGAATACAGAACCGATTAATGATTTCTATAAAATGGATGAAGATGGGTTGGTGCCAACCATATCACAATATAGCAGTTCCGCCAAGCTAGATGTAATTCAACAAATCAAATTTGAAATGATAGAGGAAGTGAAGCCAGATATCGTCCAGACCGAGGTAGCCATATCAGATGAAGCGCCAACAGTTTAGTTAGATCGTCGGGGTTGTAATTACAATATTGCCGAATGCATTTTATTTTGTGCGTTTATTATATAATTAGTAAGTAATGCCTGAAAAAAAACCGCCAGACGAGTTAAGTTTAGATACTCCGAGGGAACCTAGTAGCAATAATGCTGCTGTTGATAATAAGTCAATGGCAGGAACTGGTGATATTGATATAACGATTGTTGAATGGTCGCCAGACAACGAGAAAATAATGATTGAATGGTGTGATGTAGCACAGTGTTATAAATGGTTAAACTATCGTTCGCACGGCAAGTTATCTACGATGCACGCTTGGTTTACTATACCCGCCATTGTCCTATCTACGATAAGTGGTACTGCGTCATTTGCACAGGAAAGTTTTCCTGATAATATAAAATCATACGCACCTGCTATCATTGGTAGTATTAATATTTTTATTGGTATTCTGACCACTATACAGCAATATCTGAAAATATCGGAATTGAATGAAGCACATCGTGTATCGGCTATATCGTGGGATAAGTTTGCGCGTAATATACGTATTGAACTGGCGAAGAAACCAGCAGAGAGAGATAATGCGGGACATTTTTTGAAACAATGTCGCCAAGAATTTGACAGGTTAATGGAAACCAGTCCATCTATAAATGACAATGTCATTGACGAGTTCACCCACAAATTTAGCGGAAAACCAGGAACAGATAAGAGAGTTAGGTTTGAGCGATTGAGAAAACCAGACATATGCGATACAATAGTAAGTGTGGATGAGACGCGTAATAAATGGTATGAACAACTGGCTGGATTGCCAACCGATTTTACAGATAAGGTAGATGATGCTGCAGTGCGAGCAAGAGATAATTTTATATTGGAACAAAAGCAATTAATTGAAGAAAAGGAAGCAGAACTTGCACGTCATCTTGAAATGCAACAAAAAAGTGTACGAGTGCAATTGGAGAACGTGGAGCGGGCATCACAGTTGCGCAAGGTACAAGAAACGTATTTTAATGAACAAGTTGCGATAATTAATACATACATCAATGGTTATAAGAATATATACGTTAGAACTCCAACTGCGAACGAATTAAAGGAATATTTTGCAACTATAATAAGTGCAGATATATTAGATAAATTTTTAGAAACATACGCATAAATGCACAACCAATAACAATATTTTATAAAACTGAAATATTGTTATATTTCCAAGAAGAGATCCATATTCTTTACGGACCAATATTCAACACCCTCCGAGAAGAAACATACGCATGCATTATCTGTAATTAACTCATATTCTGCATTGACAAACGGTTCGTGTAATACATATGTTGCATCGTGATGAAATAATACATATCGTTTCAGCGACGGCGTTTCTGCGGCATCTAGCGCGGTACTAGTAAACAAGTACCCATTTCCAACGGCGGGATGATATACTTTGTCACTTATCATAGATACAGATGACTGGTTAGCATCTATGGATTTAACATTTGCATATTCGTCATTTACGCTTTCGCACAAATATAATCGTATGGGGCAATGTGTCGGTTTGTGCGTTTTGTCATCATAAACATAAATGAGTGCCCGATTTGCGGCAAATATACTGGATACTGCATCTTCAATCTGCAAATCTAATGCACGTTTTTTATTTACAAGTTCATCAATGATGCAATTTGTATGGTTATCCGAAAATTCCGCCGTTAATTCAATTTCAGTAACATCAAAGAATACGTATATATTGCCTGCATTTTCAACAAACCCTTTGTAGCATTCCGTACGAATGTCTTCTGTATTAACGAGATATTTTTTTAGATATTGAGAACCTTGTTCATACAAAAAATCAGACGAATCGATAGCGTTTTCGGGCGCCGTTATTTCGGTCGTAACTTGGTCATCTACTTCCAAGTCTATTGGCGGAATATAATCAATGTCATCATCGTCCGCTGCATCACCTTCCCCACACTCCGCATTTACTGTCCCAATCACGTATTCAATAATTTTTTCCATTGATACGGGAATAGATAATATATTCCAACTCAAAACTGTTACAACGAGACGTTCTTCGGGGAATATCAACAGCATTTGTCCGCCCATACCAGCACTTGTCCAAACAATTCGCTTATTGTCGGGTCTGTGGTATAACCACCATTGGTATCCATATGAGAATGCCTTATCTGCTTTATTTTCAGGCACGCTTGATGCGAGTGAATCAGTTATCCAAGACTTGGATACAATCTGCTTACCTTGCCAGACGCCATCGTCAAGAATGAGATGGCCGATTTTAATTAGGTCTGGTCCACTCATAAAAAGCCCACCTTCTGTATCAGTAGTGCCGTCATAACTACGCTTCCAGTGATAATTAATTCCAAGTGGCGCAAATAAATGTTCTCCTGCATAGGCATCAATGTCTTTTCCAGTCTCGCGCAAGAATATGTGGGCGAGCAATTGGCTTGCCCCACTTGAATAGTTGAAATCCTTACCTGGCTCACTTACCATCGGTTTGTTTATTGCGTAGGCTACCCAGTCATCTGTTCCCTCCATTTTGGACGAGTCGCTACGTTTGTCGGCGTAGGGAACTTTTTCCTCCCATTCCAAGCCACTGGTCATTGTCAGCACATGTCGTAGCGTCATTTTTCGTTTACGGTCGTCAATATTCAACACCTTTGTTTCATCAAACCAATTCAAAACGGGAGTATCTAGTGGGGCACGGAAGTCGCCGCGAGTGATTGCAACACCAAATACAATGGAAGTAATGGTCTTCGTAATAGACTGTATGCTGTGCATTTCGGATCCTTGCTTGTACGGATGCAGCAAAGAGTCAAAATAATTATATGGTCCAGTTAGGCGTTGATTTAGTGGACCAACCTGACTGGCTTCCGTCTTGTAAATGGCACTGTAATCTCGCGGGTATCGTCTTGAAAATGCACGCTTGCCGCACCTAAATATTTCAATCAAGTCTACCATTCCGTGTTTGCCATCAGCAATTTCTTTATCAAGTGCTTGCAACTTGACTGGATCTAGTCCAACTGATTCTGGTGCGACAATTTCTGCATTGTCATTATTTAAGTCGCCTCCACTGATTACAGGAACTGCGTTAGGGAATGCCAACGAATTATTATTTTTTACAAGATGATATGAAATATATGGCACCGATAAGTCATTTTGTTGCGTATACGCGCACATAAATATTGGCGGATGGTTCTCCATATCATATTTGAATTCTCTTGATAATGGATCATCGCCCAGATACGTATATGTATTTATTGGTGCATCCTCTATATTATATTGTGGAGACGCATCGACTGTATCTTCAGGTACACCTATAAAACCGACAGACGTATTAATATTATCTGTTGTCACGTCTCGCGTTTTTGTCATAAACTTATTTCTTATAAGTATTCTTGAATCAATAATGTTAGACATAGTTTTGTTGTATACATTATACGCTGTAATTTTTATCGTGAGACGTAAACTAATAAAAAAATAATATAAAGGTGAGTTCATAATAAATTGTATAATTAGCACCAGCTATAACTATATTTAGGACCTTTCCTAATCAATACTTTCTAAATGACAGAGACTGACGAAATGACTATCACCAGCGAGTATGCTGACTTTCAGCCTGTGTATAAACAAGACGATTATACGCTGGCTAGTGAAAGCAGTGTAACATCTGAAACAAGCCCAACTAAAAAGAAGCAGCGAAATTACATGGATGCATATTTGCTGAATGACAAGTCGTACCACAAGATGACCCGCAACGGCGGTTCCGCTGATGAAAAGGTTGGAGTTTATTCAACGGGCACAACTCCTGGTTCAAGCATCCGCGATGCAATTACTGGCGCAACAAGCCCAATGTATCGAGTTGGAAGCATCTACGAAGATCTATTCTTTAAGGTATGTTTTGCGACAGGAGAATTTGGCAGTGAGCCAAAGACGATGTTCTTTGATTGTCCCGAACAATATGAGCGCCACTTAAATGCAAATGTGTCTCAAACAATCAAGGATCGATGGACTAGCAAGTTTGCGTCTGCGCGCAAACTCCTAGAAGGTGAACAGTAATGTCGCAATTTAGGAATTTGTTATATCCAGTCAGTAAACAAAAATATATTTATAATATAACTAAAATGTACGACGCACCCATCCCAATGATAAATTATGTACTAGCAACTATTACTGCATCAGTATTGGCATATGCGACTGCAATGGATATTACCAATAATGAGATAGACGGTTCAGCGACTGATAATTTGCCACCAATCGGCGATAGTTATACCAAAGAACCTGAACCAGAGAAAATAGAAGAAAACGTGCCTGAACCAGCAGCGCCTACTGCGCCAGAAGCACTAGTAGCAGAACCAGTGCCAATGGCAAATGCAGAGATTGTACCACAACCTGAAAAAAGTGGTCCAGCATTCGGAGGGAAGCGTCGCAACTCAAAAATAAAAAAAACGAAACGAAATGTACATAATAATAAAAAACGCAAACAGACGAGAAATAAGAATCGTAGTAAATAAATAATTAGAAAATTGAATTATATTACTTAATTGCAAAACAAGTAACATAATTTAACCAATATGACGAGTAACGGATTACCATTTATTTCAAATGTAACCCCGCAATGTGCGGGTGACATAATTGCAGTCGCAAATGGCATTCGAAATGCCGCAATAAACCCAATAAACAAAATATATGTATCAGTTGGTGGCAAATACAACGCGAGAGCAGTGCAAATCGGCAGCGAAGGGACCATAATCCCGACCAATTCATTGTTCCAAATGTTCCCTCATTTCTTGCAAACGAGAGAACCTGACCCAGACGATCAATGTTTGATAATAGCAATAGATGATTTTCATAACGTACAAAATTTAGCAGACAATATTGCATTGTTGCAACTGCACAAAACCCCGAATACGTACATTCTATTATGCAATATGCTTTGCACCAAACCATTTATGACAAGTTTTATGGAAGAGTTACTAGAATTTGTGCGACATACAAATGTATCCAACAACAATTTTATGATATGCAATTATATCAAGTTTCTAAATACACCAAACGACATTGAGCGAAGGTCGGCAACCAGCATTCCCGATGCGATACAGCGGGTATTGAATTTGGAACAGAATTCGCTATATTCAGATTGCTTTTACGATTGGTTTGGATACAATCAGGTAAAATACAACTATGTATGTTGCTATAAATATCGGAACCAGGTCAACTATGCATCATTGCACAAATTAGAAAAAATATTGAATGATTTAACCCGCGACCCCAGTGCAAAAATTACCGTCCGCAACTATGCGGAAACCAATTTCTGGGATAAGATATACGACATTACTGGTTATGGCATTGATAAGAATAAAATATCAATGTCATTGCGTGACTGGTTTATTTATAATAAAAATTTGAAATCACAAACCTCAACGTAGAAGAGCTAAACAATTTTGAAAGAATTGTCTCACTTTTAATTTATCTGCTCCTCCAACTCCCTCGTCAGGAACAAAACTATTATTTCCTTTTTTATAACAAAGTATGGCGGGAACGCCATTCACCATTTTTTTCATTTTTAGAAATGCATACAAGTCAACACTTACATCAATATCCACCATCACGCATTGAACATTGTCTGGCATAGAATTGAATCCAGCCATAACATCTTGTTCAATCATTTTGCACGGCCCACACCAATCTGCCCCAAATTTGATAATTACCAACCCAGGGTTTTTGAGAAGTAGGGTTGCAAATTCTTGTCGGTCACGCAAATTAGTAATAATAGGAAGTCCCATTATGTATTATATAATATACGTCCTTATGTTTTTATCTTGTTTTCGGAATAAACTAGGTAAAAATAATATCGTAAAATGGTATACTACGAATGTCAGTTAATGAAAAGAGCCACAATTTAGATATACACATGTACTCACTAAAAGATTTATTAGCGCTATTTCACACTGATTATAACATAAGTTTGGAAGATTTAAAAAGAGCAAAAAAACAGGTATTAATGACGCATCCAGATAAGTCCAAATTGCCAGCAGAATATTTTTTGTTTTATAAAAAGGCATTTGATATCGTGGTTAATTTTTATAATAACCAAAATAAACAGACACAAAAACCCAGCGCAGAGAACACGACATATGTTCCTACTTCTGTATCTGATAACAATAAAAACACAACAAAACAAATCAAGTCGGCGATTACCAATATGAATGCTCGGGAATTTCAAGACAAATTCAATACCATATTTGAGAACAATATGGTAAAAAAGACAAATAGTTCTCGCAATGAATGGTTTTCCAAGGACGAACCTGTATTTGATAACCAAGAAGACGTGAATGCGAAAAACATGGGACAGATATTTGATAAAATTAAGGAAAAGCAATCTGGTTTAGTTAGATATACAGGTGTGAATAATTTAGTAGTGAACAGCGGAAGTGGGAGCAACTTTTACGAGGAGGATGAAGATGATGATACTTATGTTACGAGTGACCCATTTAGTAAATTGAAGTTTGACGATTTGAGAAAGGTCCATAAAAACGAAACAGTGTTGGCAGTTAGCGAACGGGATGTTAATAAGGTGAAACAATATGCATCGGTTGACCATTTTATGCGAGAACGCGGCAATCAATCACTAACGCCAATAGAAAAACCAGAAGCAGAAAAAATGTTATCAATGAAAGAACAACAATATAGAGCGCGAATGATGAATAAAGAACATTCCTCGCATTTACAGACAATACAATATGCTGAAAAAAATAAAGCGGTTCTCTCGCAATTTCTGCGATTGACCAATAGTACTAATTAAATTGCGCCCATTGTTGTTTCATGAACCACTCCTTCTCCATATCCAACATTAAATGGCTATAATCAACAGTTTGTTGTTCCACGTCACTATAATTTTCATATTGAATGGTCGTGAGTGGCGTTATAATGTACCAAAAGTATTGCATTTGAAGCTTCTTCCAATATATATCAATCGCATATTCTCGCTTATTTTGCGGGTCTTTTAACAACAATTGCAGACCTGTTTTAAAATTGTCTATCAAAACGTCGTACATATTCTGTTTTACTATATAACCAGTGGTTGTTTGGCAATTGAAAATGCGAGAGCAGTAATCAGTTATCGCTTGATATGGTGGACAGTTATTGCCGCCTATAATTAATATATCCCACTGTATAGTTGCATTATTGTGAAACTTGGTTAGGTTTTCACGTAGAAGTTCAGGCTTTAAGAAAGTAATGTCATCTTCGCATATAAATACGTGTTCGTAGTTGCGGGATTTTGCCAGTTCTAGACATTTGATGTGACTAAGTGTGCATCCAATTGCGCCTGACGACATTTTCACTGCATCCACTCTCTCTGGCGTTAGTCCGAATTTGCCGAATTCGCTAATAACGTGTTCCAGGCGATCCGTGCGACTGGCGAGATTAATAAACAGTGTATTTGTAAATAGTTCCATATTTATAAATACTGACGAGAAACGTCTATATTTGTTTTGTACAAATTATATTAGTCGTTTTCATTTTCAACTGTTTCAACCAGTACATTGGGGTCAGGTCTTGGCGCGTACATTGAAGGTTTGTGCGCGGGCGTTGAAGGTTCTTGCTTAACTGGTTGATTTAGTCGTTCATTCGTGAATATGAGTTGGTTGGATAAATTTAGTATCATTGTTTTCAACGAGGATATTTCCGATTTCTGTTCAGTTAACAAATCAAGCAATTGTTTTGAAGTAATGTCGTCAGATGATTTTAAAATAGTATTATTGCTCGTGCTTTCTGGTATCAATTGAATATTTTCGGGAGGAACAGCATTCTTTGGCTGTTGCATTTGCGTAGTTTGCATCGGACTGATACTATTTGTATTAGGTTGTATGTTGTTGGATGGCAATGGATGGAGGTTCATATATGCATTTCGTTCTTGCATTTGTTTTTGGATTAATTCTTCCATATTTGAAATTGCAACGTCTTTCTCCTTTTCTCGAAAATCTAATGCGGCGGGCTTGGATTTATCCAATAAAGATTTGTATTCTTGTTGTTTCTGTAAAAATTGTTGCCTGTAAAGCTCTTCTCTGTTATTTTCAGGAATGGGAGGAGTCGGTATATTAGCGTAAGTCGGCAGTGCAGGTTCAGGTTCTGGTTTAGGGCGCGGTGCCATATTTTGTAAGCTTTGTATCATATACGTGAGAACTTCCTTGTTTAATTGGTTCAGTTCGGGCTTATCAATCTGTTTTCCCTTGTATGTGTTGTAAAAATGCTCCATTACGGCTCTAAACCATTGTTCTTTTTTAATGTGGGGGTTGGACTGAAAAAATTGGACAACAAACTGGTTATTATTCGTTATATCCCATATCAACTGCTGGTTCTCGGGATGGACCAATAATGACATTGTATATTGAATATAATGTCATACGTTTATATCTTTATCTTTCTAGTTCGTTTAGATTTTCTTCGTTTAGATTTTTTTCGGTTCGATTTTCTTCGTGTAACCTTTCCTCCTGGTTGCGCAACTAGTTTTATTGGGACTATTTTATATGGTCCGCGGTCAAATGTTAATTCTTTATCAAATGTTTTGAAAAATCCAGTAACTGCTTGCTCTGGGTCATCTCCACTATATGCCTTTAAATAATTAGATAATTCTGATAAAACATAATCGACTCGTTCTGAAATATGATCGTGGTTTAATTCATTCGCATTATATACAATCGTATTAAACACGTGTTCTGTATTTGGGTCCCTTACCGTTTTTACTAATACTGTTACGTCTGGTTTGTCTGTGTTCATATCTATACGTCTTCTATTATATTACGTATAGATAATTATGCATTAAAATACAACTCGCGAAATTTACTAATATACTTGTCTGGGATGCGTTTTTTCTTGAAGAAGTCAATTTGTGAATCTACATCGGTAAACTTATGCAATTCTGTTTTCCCTGTTAACATTGTTATTATGAAAAACAATGCGTAAACTCCACATTCAGTATTGCCAAATTGATGTTGCATTGGACTGTTCTCGTAGAATGTAATTTCTTTACCTATCTGAGAACATTGTTCTTGTATCCGCTCAACTAACTTTTTAATTTCATTTGGTATTGGGTCCCCCGCACTATCCAGATAAAATGCAAAATGGTCATCCAGGTCAACAAATAACGATACCCAATGAGAACCTGGTTCATCGTGTTCGTCTAAATTAAACACAATGCCGATTTTAGTTTTATTTACTGCAATCTGATGTTTTGCATTAAATTTGCATAATTCATCAGTAACGCAACTCTCGGCATTAGTCCCGCCAACTTTCTTATCAAAATCAATGGGTGTGGGGCGGATGGCACAGAAATGCGGGTATCGTTGCTCATATTGTCGAAGGACTTTGTATATGTCGTCAGTATTTAACCAAGTGTGTGGATTTTTCTTCCAACTTGCAGGTTGATCGGGTGCAAAAATATAATTATCCAGCGTTTTGCGAATATTGTTGTCTGTAATTAAATCTAACCAACAATCTTCTTTTGTGCACGTATTCAATCTGTTTTTAAGACTGATCCAAATTTTGGTTGGCGATAAGTCGTGGATTTTCGTCGACGGGTTAGTAGAGTTATAATATTCTTTCAGTTGCATTAGCACGTGGGCAGGAAAACAGCTACCCTTTACTGGTGCCATATCTTTGACCGCAGGGCTGCACATCATCTTTGTGAACTCGCCCTGTTTTCGTTTAGTTTTATTATTTTTCTTGCGTTTATGTGTTTGGCTTTTTCGCCCATTTTTATGTACCATTGGGTTCTCGTTTGTATACAATATATGTTTATATTTTCATCTGCTAAAACATTTGATTGTTAGACCTGCCGTTTATATTCTGCTTTTGTTTCACTACACGGCTGCCTCCCCAGAACGACTTCATAATAGGTTCAACTGGTTCATTTTGTTCAGATTCAGCTGCATTACTAGCATCCGCGTCCATACTTCCAAATAATACATCGTCTTCATCCGAGTGTTCGTTTGATTTATTTTCCAATTCCTTCATTTGAAAGTACTGAATAAGAGTTTTTACGTATCCATTGAATTCTTCATTTACGCTGGTGGTAATCTGTTTAGACGGATCAGAAAGCATTTCATTTGTAAGGTTCATTATTTTATATTTATATTTAGTAATCAATGCATTGTGTTTAACCATTTCTGCATGTTTTGTCGGATCAGCGTTCGCAATGTACCGTTTGTAATGACTTTTATTCATTAATAGTTCAAGTGTAAGTTTATCAAGCATTTCGTTATTATTTGTAACAATGCTTGCGCTGTCTGTTTCGACCTCTTCCTCAACCTTGTCCGTTTCCTGGTCCATTCGCAGTATATATATTAGATACGTTTTATATCGTCCTAAACCGCGTATAATGATTTTAGCATGTCAATGAAAAAGAAAATATATTGCTATGGTATAATATAATAATGTCATCAGTATTAGGCGGTCCATTCAATGGATATTCTGGAAAACAAACAGTGACGAATTATAAGGATAGCGAACAGACGATGTCCAGACGCGTGTTGCGTAGTGCGTGGAATACTAGATATGCGTATGGAACCGTAAATGGACTTAAGCGTGTTACTACGCCGTTTAGAGCCGTAAATAATTTAGGTGATTTCTTGTCGCGTACTAATTATGTATGCGGAGGTCCCAACCAAGTAAATGCGAGCAAGCCTGGAATGAAGGGACGAATTGGGTCTATCATATCTTCGTGTGACGCGACAGGAGTAGAGGCATCTGTGTGCAATCCCCGTTTTGTGCCCGACTCGTCCGATTACATTCGTTTCAAGAAGCAACAGGCAATGAACAAAAATTACAATGATTCCAAGAACGGCGGCGATGAATCCAATGGTTCATATGTAGCACTAATGGGTGTTAGACGGTAAATATTCTATAACCATATACTATAATAGTTATAGAACAGGATGTACAGAATGATGTTTAGTTTACAAAATCTAAATAACGGCGCCCTAGCTGCCAATAAAGCTATGCCTCAAAAAGACAGTACAAGTGATAATGCTAGTAGTTTTCAAATGGGGCGAAAAATGTACATTGATACCTTGCCCGAGCCAATTGAGCCCACTAAAAAGTGGATGCCAGCAGCAAGAGATGCGTCTGACATTGCGAGACGCAAACGAGTCGCCGCGCTGGGAAAAGGATCGATTAACGTAAATCCGAATCTTCTCGCATTTACCGAATATCGCGACGTAAATACTACAAATGATGCGTTGCGTCGTGCCCGCGCTGGCGGCTCGGTGGCCCCTGCAAAAAAGAATGCACAAACGTTCAGTCCAATTGTGCCACGATATGCGCCCGCGGTTCCTACTGGAAGTATCATTCCAAATAAATACCCAACTGTTTACCATTAAATAATTTTCGTGTCGTAGTGTATAGAATGTATTACAACTATTTAGTAGAG
>Ga0214919_10006696_pt1 | contig 15745 bp, 16 predicted proteins | sample LL1503_MetaG_FD_177994 | JGI IMG/M metagenome (GOLD analysis project Ga0214919, IMG submission 177994) | Freshwater microbial communities from Lake Lanier, Atlanta, Georgia, United States - LL-1503 | ecosystem: Environmental > Aquatic > Freshwater > Lake | place: USA: Georgia | collected... | reverse complement strand
TGGAGACGGCAACTCTAGCCAATTGAGCTACTGCCCTTCGCGAGAGCATGGCGAAACCATAGGGAAAAGCAAACCCTCGTGAGCGTCGAAGTGTAGAGGCAAGGTGGGGTTCAGGTCTAACTCGCGCCTGAAATACGGCAGACTTACGCCTATGACTCCACGTATCTCAGCCCGTATCGCAGCTATCGCAGAATCAGCCACTTTGGCTGTTGATGCAAAGGCCAAAGCGCTTAAAGCTGCTGGCCGTCCAGTAATTGGCTTTGGTGCAGGAGAGCCTGATTTTCCAACACCTGATTACATCGTTGAAGCAGCCGCTGCTGCGACAAAGGTTGTTGCAAACCATCGCTACACACCAACACCTGGTTTGCCAGAACTACGTGATGCGATCGTTGCGAAGACAAAGCGTGACAGCAACTATGAAATTACCGCTGACCAGGTTTTAGTTACCAATGGTGGAAAGCAAGCGGTGTACCAAGCATTTGCAGCGATTGTTGATCCAGGTGATGAAGTTCTACTTCCATCTCCATATTGGACAACATATCCAGAGTGCGTGAAGTTAGCTGGCGGAGTTACCGTTGATGTTTTCGCTGATGAGACTCAAAACTATTTAGTATCTGTTGAACAACTTGAAGCTGCACGAACACCAAAGACAAAGGTTTTGCTCTTCTGCTCACCTTCTAACCCAACAGGTTCTGTTTACTCTGTTGAACAAGTTAAGGCGATCGGTGAGTGGGCTGTAAAGAACAACATCTGGGTTATCACCGATGAGATCTACGAGCACTTGCTATACGACGGTGCAACTGCGCCATCACTTCCAGTTTTGGTTCCAGCACTTGCTGATACCTGCATCATCTTGAATGGTGTTGCTAAGACATATGCGATGACAGGTTGGCGAGTAGGTTGGATGATCGGACCTAAGGATGTCATTAAGGCAGCAACTAACTTGCAGTCACACCTTTCATCAAATGTTTCCAATGTTTCACAACGTGCAGCAATTGCTGCGTTGACTGGAAACCTTGATGCGGTTCACACAATGGGCGAGGCGTTTAACCGTCGTCGTAAATTAATTGTTGGTTTGCTCAATGAGATTCCTGGCTTTGAGTGCCCAACTCCAACAGGTGCTTTCTATGTGTATCCATCTGTTAAGGGTGTACTTGGAAAGACTATCCGCGGTAAAACACCTACAACATCTGCAGAATTAGCTACCTTGATTCTTGAAGAGGTTGAAGTTGCCGCTGTTCCTGGTGAGGCATTTGGTCCATCTGGATACCTACGCTTTTCATATGCAACTAGCGATGAGGATATTGTCGAAGGTATTGGCCGTATCAAAAAGCTACTTACTGAAGGTTAAATTTCTACTCCAACTAGATTTACTTCAGCTTCAAGGGTAATTCCAAATACCTCTTTAACTTGATTTCGTGCGCGCTTAGCAAGCTCTGCAATATCTGCGGCGGTTGCATTTCCTGAGTTAGATAATGCAAGAACATGCTTTGTCGAAATACGTGCACCACCGACTTCATCGCCTTTGTGAGTACCAGAGTTTTCAATCAACCATGCAGCTGAAATCTTTACCCGTCCATCATTTAATGGCCACTTTGGTGCAGCGTTTGGCAAAGAATCTGCTTGCTGCTGAGTAACAATTGGATTGGTAAAGAAAGATCCTGCAGACCACGAATCATGATCATCGGGTGATAACAACATTCCCTTACTTGCACGAAGCTCTAGAACAGCAGCGCGGGTTTCTTTAACCGTTGCTTTGTCACCTGGATCAATTCCAAGTTTCTTAGCAAGTTCAACATAGGTAATTGGATCACTCATTTCGCCAATGCGAATTTGGAACTGAACATCTAATACAACATAGCGTCCTGGATGAGCTTTGAAGTAAGAGTTGCGATAAGTAAATTCGCATTGTGCGTTTGTAAATGTCTTAACCGCTTTTTCTTGGCGGTCATAGGTACGAACTCTTGTAATGAACTCAGCAACTTCATGACCATAGGCACCAATATTTTGAATCGGTGCGGCTCCAACTGTTCCAGGAATTCCGCTAAGCGTTTCTAATCCTGCATATCCGCGATCAATAGTTGTCTGAACAAAGGTGTCCCAATCTTCACCCGCACCAATAGTTAGTGTTGCACCGCTACAAGCATCGACCTCTGATTGAACAGAGTTGTTTGAGATACGAATAACCGTTCCATCGAAGCCTTTATCGGCGATTAGAACATTGGTTCCGCCGCCCATGATTAAGACAGGTGAATCCCCTGCCTCTTCAATCGCGGCAATAATTTCAGCCTCGGTAGATACCTGAACTATTTTTTGCGCCGGGCCACCCACGCGGAAGCTGGTGTACTTGGATAACTCGGTCATGTAAGAAGGTTACCTGCGTGGGGACAAAATTGCGCTTTTACCTCTGTACTTATCAAGGATGCGGTCGTAATTCTTCTTAGATTGAACTTCGCGGTACTCGGGATCGGCATCGTGATAACCGTGGTGGCGATCCTGAATTAGAGGAAGCTCCATCTGCAGCAAACGTCCACCAGCTTGTCGAATCTTTAATGAGTATTCGATATCTGCATTTCGATAATACAGAGCACGAGGATTAAATCCCCCAACTTCAATCATCGCTTCACGATTAAAGGCCATGAAGTACGAGAACAAAACATCAACTTCGCCAGGACCCTTGTCATCAACACTGCGCCATTCATCTTCGGTATTAATCAAGCCACCGCGCCAACCAACCGCTACATACTCGCCCTTTTCTAATTCCTGAACAACGGGAGTAATTGCATCTGCTGTAAACCGTGTCGATGGATCCATTACGACTACATACTTGCTTTTAACCTTTTCAAGAAAAACATTTGCGCAATCTCCCCATGCAGCACCTGGATTGACAGAGATTAAGTAAGTCCGCTTATCCATTTGTTCAAAGAGAGATCCAGCATCACCAATTGAAATGATGGCAACTGCACAATCACTATTGGCCTTAATCGTCTTTACAGTTTCTATAGCATCCTCGGTAAAGCCATCAACAATTAATCCAACAGTTACATCTTTTTCTAAATCTATTGGGCGAATATCACGTGGATAGGCCAGGGTTATATATGGCTTCTTTGGGCGGAGTTCGTATCCCCCAGCAACATCAACGATCTCAAACCCTGCCTGCAACAGTTCATCACGATACTTATCTGCAAGTGCAAAATCTTTAGCAGCTCGAGCATCCATGCGTGCTTGAGCAAGTGCGGTTACTGAATCAGGAATACTCACTTAACCACAACCGCTTTAGACATTCCTAGAACTTTAACTCCGGCAGATGTTGCGCTCAGATCAATCTTGATTCGCTCACCATCAACTTCAGACACGACGCCAGAAACAGTTAGATCTACCTTTTGATCAGCGGGAACAATGACTGGCTTAACAAAGCGACCTGAAAACTCTTTTACCGCAGCTGATCCGCCAGCCCAATCTGTAACAAACTTTCCGACCAATGCCAGGGTTAACATTCCATGTGCAATCACATTAGGAAGGCCGACAGAGAGTGCAAACTCTTCATTTTGGTGGATTGGGTTTTGATCCCCGCTGGCATCGGCGTACGCCTTCAGCATTGCGCGATCTACATAAAAGATCTTTTCCTCGAGAATTGTTCCAACTTCAATCATGCGCGCACCACCAATGTGGACCAAGTTGATACAACTAATTGGCCTGCTGAATGTAAATCGGAACGCACAGTTACGATTTCATTGCCAGCTGCGACTTTGTAACTTTCAATTGTTGAGAAACATTTAAAGGTATCGCCCGCAACGATTGGTCGCTTGATATCAAAGCGCTGATCACCATGAACTACCCGAGACCAATCCAAACCAATTTCAGGGTTGGACAAGATCTCTTGTGATTGTTCTAAGGTAATTCGAATTGAGAAAGTCGGGGGAGCTACCGTTGTATTGTTTTCAGAAAGGACGGCACAAAAGGCATCAATTTCAGATTGAGAAACAGTTACAGACTCTGCACCTTCAAAGGTGCGCCCGACAGAATCGGGATTGAGCATTAGCGAGTTTCGCGGTGAAGAGTTGAAGACTTGCAACGTGGACAGAACTTATTGAGCTCCATACGGTCTGGATCGTTGCGGCGGTTCTTCTTTGTGATGTAGTTACGCTCTTTGCAATCCACGCATGCCATGGTGATCTTTGGACGTACGTCCGCGCTCTTGCTTGCCATGGTCTTACTCCTTCAGTCGATTACGAGAGGCTTAGGTTACCCGAGCCATCTCGTAGCGCGAAATTCACGCTTGTTGAACTAGTAGCGGAGGCGGGATTTGAACCCACGACACAGCGATTATGAGCCGCTTGCTCTACCAAGCTGAGCTACCCCGCCAAGGGTTGTGCATGTGAAAGATAGGTAATTCTTGGTGAAGAACCTCTTTCGAGCCCCCCACCGGAATCGGACCGGTGACCTTTTCCTTACCATGGAAACGCTCTACCGACTGAGCTAGGGGGGCGTTGATCGAATGCGAAGCCTACCTTCTTACTTCCACTTTGGAAAAATTACCTCTTTATTGAGCAGGATCTAGCGTGATTTTGCCTGTTGTTTCGCGGCTCAACATCGCCTTGTGGGCTTGGCTGGCCTGACTCAATGGATAGGTTGCACCGATTACCGGCTTCAACTTTCCTTCAACAACAAGAGCAAAGAGTTGCTCAACAACATCATTCATTAACTCTTTCTTACCGAAGCAATGTGACAACCAAAATCCAGTAATAGTTTTGCTACCACCCATAAGCATTGCTGGTTGAATCATTGATGGTGCAACACGTGATGCCATGCCGTATGTAACAAGACGGCCAAATGGCGCAAGAATTTCTAGGCTGTCATCAAAGGTCTTTCCACCAACCATCTCAAGAATCAGATTTACTCGCTTGCCACCGTTTGCAGCTTTAATCGCATCACCTAAGTTTTCAACTGTTGCTTCAACAACAACATCTGCCCCAAGTGAAGATGCAAGTGCGCGCTTTCCTTCAGAGGATGCAACAGCAATTACCTTTGCACCCCACAACTTTGCCAATTGAATTGCAATTGTTCCGACACCACCGGCAGCTGCATGAACGACAACTGTTTCGCCAGGTTGCACATGTCCAACGGTTTTCAAAATGTGCCAAGCGGTTGAGCCCTGAACCAACATGCACAGCGCTTGTCCATCTGAAACACCATCAGGAATTGGAATCATTGTTGCGGAATGAGTTATCGCCTTTTGTGCGTATCCCCCACCATCAACTGGTGCCAATACACGAACACCCTTTGAAGTTGTTCCGACAACTTCAATACCAGGAACCAATGGGAGCTTCTGTGGTGACAGGTATGAGTTTTCAGTTTGGTGTGTATCTGCGTAGTTAATTCCGATTGCAGAAACATCTATGAGTTCAAATCCATCTGCCGCCTTTGGATCTTCTAGATCAACTAAGTGCATGACATCTGGACCACCAAATTCGGTGATCTGAATTGCTTTCATTATTTATCCCTTGGTAGAGCCGAGTGTTAAGCCTGAAACGAACTGCTTGCGCAGTACAAAGAAGACGATAAGGGTAGGTAGCGCTGCGATGGTCGCACCAGCTGCCAAGAGGTTGTAATCCGTTACAAATTCACCCTGCAGTCGGCCGAGCGCCGAGGTAATCGGACGTTTTGAATCCGAGGACATTAAAACAAGTGCCCAGAAGAAATCGTTGTAGATCCAAGTTGTCATCAACACACCTAATGAAGCAAGCGCTGGGCGAAGCAAGGGCAACATCACCTTTGTGTAGTGAGTGAAAACGCTTGCGCCATCAACCATAGCTGACTCGCTGATTTCCTTTGGAACTGTCTTCATATAACTTGAAAGAACAAATGTTGCAAAGCCCATCTGGAATGCAACGTGAATCAAAACTACACCCCATGGTGAGTCATACAAAAGGCGGGGTAATCCAACAGCCTTTCCTAAGGTGATGTACATCTTAAAAACTGGGATGAAAACTAATTGTGCTGGAAGCAAGTTACCCGCTGTGAATAGTAATAACAGCGAAACATTCCACTTAAAGGAGTAACGGCTAACCACGAATGCAATGAGTGAGCCAAAGAAGAGAGTAAGGAAAACCGCAGGTAGTGTGATGAGCGCTGTGTTCCAGAAGTACAAAGGCAGATCCATACGAGAGATCGCTTCTGTGTAGTTATCTAGATTTAAAGTTTTTGGAATTGAGAAAACACCGTTTGCGCGCACATCCTTGTATGGACGCAATGAAGTCCAGATCGTCCACGCAATAGGGAAGATCCAAACAATTGCAAAGATTCCAATGAAGCCGGAGATAAAGCGGTCCTTAACCTTCTGCTTGTTCTTGTACTTAGCAGCGGCTTGTGCGAGTTCTAGATCTACGCTCATTGGACATCACTCTTAAAGGTTGCTCGTAGGTAGGCAATAATCGGTCCGATGGAAAGAACAAAGAGAATAACGGCGTAGGCGGCACCCTTCATGGATGCACCTTCTCCAGCGATGTTCTGGAATACCAAGGTACCCAAAATTGGGAATCCAGCTGAAGAGCCATAAATAATGTAAACAATGTCGAATGCACGTAGGGATTCGATGATGGTAATAACGATAACGATGATGTTTACAGGCTTCATTGAAGGGAAAACAACCTTCTTGAAGGTCTGCCACTCTGTTGCACCATCAAGGGATGCAGCCTCACGTAGCGCAGAATCAACTGATTTGAGGCCAGCTAAGTACAAAAGCATGATGTAGCCAATATGACGCCAAGAGGCGATGGTCAAAATTACATAAATATTTATGTCGTAATTACCAAAGAATGAAATTGCATTATCGATATCGCGACCAAAGAGGCCGTTAACAAAGCCATCTGGACGAAGTAAGAAGTTCCAGATAATTCCAGTTACTGCAAGTGAAAGCACAACTGGTAGGTAGTACGCGGTTTCATAAAACTTGTGTCCGCGGATCTGACGATCAATTTGGTATGCAAGCAAAATTCCTAGTGGGGTTGCAATTAATGCAAACCAGCCCAACCAAATAACATTGTTTTTGAGACCTTCCCAAAATGCGGGAGTATCAAAGAAAATATTTTGATAGTTGGCCAAACCAGCCCATTTGATTCGACTTACCGAAATACCTGACCAGTATGTAAATGAAAGAAGAATTGTTAGTACCGCTGGAATCCAAACAAGCAACAAGTGGAAGAAGAGCGGAATACCTACGAAAGCACCCAGTGTTGTGCGATCTGCCTTGGAAAAGGCTCGACGGCGAGAGACCTTAGTAATGTCTTTCGCCGTCGAGCTCATACTTGTAACCCTATCTCTAATTAATCCAATTCAACTAATTTAGTTAAAGAATTAAGCTAGAGGAGGAAGTGCTTCCCATTGTGATTGCAAAGTATCTTGGATCTTTGCAACATCCTTTGGATTCTTGAACCATGACTGGATTGCTGGACCAACAACTGGGCCTGCAAAGTCTGGACGAGTATCGCGATCAAGGAACTGAGTGATGTACTTAGCTTCTGCCATAACAGCAAGCTGTTCCTTCTGGAATGGGTCGTATGTTGATGTGTCCTGGCCCTTGTTTGCTGAAGTCATTGGGATTAACTTTCCATCCTTATCCTTCGCAGCAAGAGTTGCATTTACACCTTCCATGTCGCCAGCAAACTTCAAGAAGTCTGCTCCGCCATCATTATTTGTACCGTTTGCAGCTACACACCAACCATCGATAGGTGCATCGATAGTGTCGCGGCCGTGCTCTGGGTTAATTTCTGGGAATGGAATGATTGAAAGGTCAGCATAATCAGCTTCTGACTGCTCCTTGAAGTTTCCACCGAACCATGAACCCATAAGCATTGATCCAGCCTTCTTCTGTAGAAGAAGCTGCATAGCTCCATCCCACTCGAGATCTAGAACATTTGGATTCATGTATGGAAGCAACTCAGCCCAGTGTGAGAACACATCTGTAACCTTTGCATCTGTCCACTTTTCGCGACCAGCAAGTAGGTCTACATGGAACTGGTAACCATTAACGCGTGCGTTGATGATGTCGAATGTTCCCATTGCTTCCCAGCCGCCCTTATCTCCGGCAGCGAAACCAACAAGACCCTTCTTCTTCATACCATCAAGCATCTTTAGGTATTCATCCCAATTTGTTACGTTGTCTGCATTCAATCCCAAGTCAGCAAACATTGACTTACGGAAGTGAAGACCCCATGGGTACCAAGACTTTGGAACGAAGTACTGCTTGCCATCAAGACCAGTTGAAGCAATCTTGTAGCTCTCGTCATACTGATCGCCAATTGCATCCCACACGCCAGTTAGATCTGCAAGCAGACCTTGCTCTGCGAAGAACTGCATGCGATATCCAGCCATCCACTCAAAAGTATCGTCAGGTGTTCCCTGTAGATACTGTGAGAGGTTGTTCTGGAATGCATTTGACTCAGTTGCGTTGTACTTAACTTCGTTGCCTGTCTTTGCTGTGTACGCAGCAATTAAAGCTTCGTTTTGTGCAGTAGGACCTGCATCTACAGAGCGAGCTCCGTATGCAAGTGGACCTGTTGCTTTGTCACCGCAGCCTGCAAGTAGAGATCCACCTGCTGCGATTCCTAAACCACCAACTGCAGCACCCTTAAGTACTGAGCGGCGGGAAATGCCATTATTTAGATCTGACATCATCGTCCTTTTCTATTAATTGAGCCTTCGAAGGTCATTGGGTTTTGAGGGGTCAAATCCCTTGGACACTCGGAAATCTACGCCTGGGCAGGCTCAATAGATAGGAAGTACAGGTAACAAAAGGGTTACGTTTGATGCAACTAATTGGCAAAAATTGAGGCTTTTAAGGGCAGGTACAACGCTCAGATTCAGGTATTCCGGCCAAGGCTTCTTCAATATGTTCACCGCAGCCCGCCCAGGTAACTTTTTGGCAGTTTCGACATCTAACAGGTGAGCACATAGTTGGAGTCTATAGCCCCGTCAGTTTTACTGCGGCCAAGGCCACCCCAGCCACAATTACCCAGGCAATCATTCCCATAGCCATTGGGCGTGGACCGATTGCGCGGATCGCCTTCCAGCGAACCCCTGAACCCAGCGCAACTAATCCTGCGCCAAGCATTAACTTACTTACTAGAACAATGTCGCCGTGCACACGATCATTGATATCAATAATGTTATTTAGAGTCGCAACGGCTATGAATCCAAGAACAAAGTAAGGAATCAAAGGAACCTTTGCAGTTGCAACCTCTTGCTTACCTTGTGAAGTTAACCAACGGCGATGACGTATAGATAAAATCAAAACAATTGGAGCAAGTAAACAAACACGGGAAAGCTTTACAACGATTGCGTACTTATCAGCATCGTCTCCCCATACAGATGCCGTTGCAACTACCTGACCAACATCGTGGACTGCCGCACCTGCCCATGCACCAAACTCTCGGGTATCTAAATTCAAGGCATGCCCAATCAAAGGCAGTACAAAGATTGAAAGAGTTCCACACAATGAAATCAAACCAATTGCATAGGATGTTTCTTCTTCAGTCGCACGCGTCTGCGGCTTGATCGCAGCAACAGCAGTTGCTCCACATACTCCAAATCCAACACCGATCAGAAGTCCAAGTTCGCCAGACATCTTGAACAGCTTAGATAATCCAAGAATTCCAAAGATTGTAAAGGTCACAACAATGACAACAGTGATTACGCCTTTGAGGCCGATCTCCTTTAGCGATACAACGCTTACTTGTGCACCCAACAACGCAACACCAATACGCATAATAGTTTTGCTGGAAACCTTTGTGGCAGGGGCAGCAAATGCTGGCCACTGTGCAAAGTTTGCAACTAAGAATCCAAAAGCCACACATAATGCAAGTGGGCTAATTGCCGACTGCATCTGATTAATTTGAAATGCAATAGCAACCAATACGCCTATTAAGCCAAAGCCTGGTGCGTAGGTTTTAACCATTTAGAAGCCCAGCTGCGCAAAGACTTGATCAGTAATGGTTATTTCATCATCAAGGTTGAGCTTTTCTGGGTTCACACGGTTGGCCCCAGGAAGGCGTCCACCTGCTGCATTGACCTCTGAAACAAATTCATTGGTGCGATTATTTGCACCATCTACCGACAATTTAGCCGCATCGATTGCGATGACAAAATGTGAAATCTGTTGAGGCATCGCATCTTGGCTAGCGGCAAACATATCTGGAATGTTCTTTGCAAGGGTTGGACCAATCAACATTCCGGTTAATGATTCGACAAGAACTGCAACTGCATAACCCTTAACGCCACCAAGTGGTGCAAGCATTCCGGCAAGTGCTTCCTTTGCATCGGTTGTTGGTGCGCCATCCTTTGTAAATGCCCAGCCTGGTTCTAACTCTGCACCAGCTTGTGCTTTCGCCTGAATTTTTCCGCGTGCAACTGCGCTAGTTGCAAGATCTACAACTGTTGGAGGATTTGTTGGAATACCTGCTGCAAGTGGTGAAGTAGAAAGCAACGCTTTGTTTCCACCCCATGGTGGCATAACAGCAGGCCCAGTACTAAATGCAATTCCCACTAAACCTCGGTTGATCATTGGCCAGACATAAATTCCAAGAGCACCACAGTGATTTGAGCGACCAACACCAACAGCTGCAATTCCATTAACCATTGCGCGTTCTGCTGCAACTTCTGCAGCATGTTGTAGCTGCCAATGTCCTAAACCATCATCACCATCAAAAACAACAAGGCTAGGTAAATCAGTTACGGTTTTTAGCTGTGCATCTGGCTTGATTCCGCCAGCTTGCAAACGAGAGAGATAAAAGGGCAGACGCATTAAGCCGTGGCTACCAATCCCCCAACGATCACTAGCAACAATGCAGCGTGCAGTTGTTGCGGCATGTTCTGTTGGAACACCAGCGGCTTCAAGCAAAGTTTGTGCTTTTGCAATTGCTGAACCAACAGTTAGCTGAGGCATTTAATTACTACTTTCCTTTAACGCCCCCACTGCATGGGTGGCAGGCTTTGAGTTCAACACTAATTCAATATTTGCGGTCAAGATCTGATTAATACGAAGCTGGCTTTCCTTAGTTATTCCTGCGACGTGTGGAGTCAGAATCAGGTTTGGAATTGTTTCCATCTCGCCCTTGGTTGGAGGCTCTTGGGCACGCACATCAAGTGCAGCCCCAGCAATGGTTTTAGCCATTAGGGCGGCTATTAAATCCGCTTCATTGATGACCTCACCACGTCCAACATTGACGATGATCGCATCAGGCTTCATCAAGCTAAGAGTCTGTGTATTTATTGTTCCGTTGGTTTCTGGTGTTGAAGGCATATGAATACTGACAACATCACTGCGCTTCAAAACATCTTCAAAGGTAGTTAATTCAATTCCTGAAAGATTCTTTGCATAAGGATCAAAGCCAATTACTTGACAGTTAAAACCTTGAATGAGTTTGGCTGTTGCAACACCTGTTGCACCACATCCCAATAATCCCCAGGTTAAACCAGAAAGTTCACGTCCCGGGGTGCGGACCCATCCACCATCACGGGTTGCAACATCATGCCCGGGAATGTTGCGCAGTAGTGAAAGTGCTAGGCCAAGTGTTAACTCACCAACGCTGACCGCATTTGCACCAAGACCTGCTACAACTACTACACCAGCAGCATCTGCCGCCTTAACATCAATATTGTCTAAACCAACACCAGCGCGAGCTATTACCTTTAGCTTGGGTGCAGCTGCAATTACATCTGCAGTCACCTTGGTTCGATTGCGAACTACAAGTGCAGTGGCATCTTTAAGTGCCGCTTTGAGCTCTTCAGGGTTACTCCACAAATCATCATTACGAGTAATGGGAAAACTCCCTTCCAGCGCTTGGAAGGGAGTTCCCCATACATCTTCAGAAATCAGAATCATTATGCAGAGATGTACAACTTCGTGAATGTGAATTCGCGGTGACCCATAACCTCAGCCTTGCATAGACGACCGTTAACAGTGTCATAAATGACATCCATCATCATGTCGCCAGCCTTCTTTAGGTCATACTCGTAACGAAGCAAACCTGAAACATCAAGATCAATGTGCTCAGACATTGACTTAGCTGTCTTGATATTTGCAGTTAACTTCAAAACAGGAACGATTGGGTTACCAATAACATTTCCTTGTCCTGTTGGGAACAAGTGAATTACCGCTCCACCTGCTGCCATCAGAGTTACGCACTCTGCAGCTGCAGATGATGAATCCATGAAATACAGACCCTTCTTACTTGGATCTGGCATCTCAGCCGGCTTGAGAACGCCTACAACTGGCACTGAGCCAGTCTTTGCGATGTTTCCTAGCGCCTTCTCTTCAATAGTTGTTAAGCCACCAGCGATGTTTCCTTGTGTTGGCTGTGAACCAAGAAGGTTCGCACCTGTTGCTTCAATTACCTTGATGTAGTTGTCATATGTTGTCTGGAACAACTCGCGAGTTGCTGCATCAATGCAACGCTCTGCAATGAGGTGCTCGCCACCTGTTAGCTCTGAAGTTTCTCCAAAGAAAACAGATCCACCAGCTTCAACCCAACGATCAACAGCTTGTGAAGTAGTTGGGCAAGAACCTAGACCAGATGTTGTATCTGACTCACCACACTTAACAGACATGATCATGTCGCCCATTTCAGCCTCTGTGCGAACAAGACCAGATGCATCTTGCAAGAACATCGCTGCTACGCGGCTAGCTTCTTGAATAACTTGTAGATCACCCTTGCCTTCAATTGAAAATGCTGCAACTGGCTTTCCAGTCTTTGCAATTCCATCAGCAACACGTTGTGTCCACTTTGGTTCGATACCAATAACAACAACCGCTGCAACGTTAGCGTTGACGCCAGTTCCAATGAGTGTGTCAAAAGTTAGTTGTAGATCTTCACCAAATTGCAGGCGACCAAATGCGTGAGGTAGTGCCATTGTTCCCGGGATAACCTTTGCAACAGCCTCTGCAGCTGCATTAGAAAGATCATCAAGAGGCAAAATAATTACGTGATTGCGGATACCCATAGCGCCGTTTTCGCGGCGGTACCCCATTAAGCGCGGCTTGCTTCCCATCGATAACTCCTCATGTTGTGTGTGTGAATGTAATCGCCCTTTTTGATGGCAGCTGATGCAAGTCCGACTTTGATGCCGTACTTAATGATTGCGTCGCCCTCAGCAAGATCTGTGAGCGCAAATTTGTGTCCTAGTGGAATCGCGTGGTTAAGCACCGCGGTGCCCTCGGTTCCTTCCTTCACGGAACGACCGTGAAGAGTTCCTGGTTGCAGATCTTCCATCGCAACAGCAACGTTGTCGCCATCGTGGTGGAGCAGATACTGCGGTGGAGTTATTGCCATATCTACACAAGCCTCTCTTCGCATATAAATGGGTAGTGGTCTGACCTCTTGCGGGAGTCTAGGACAGTTGAGCGTGTTTCGTCTACCCCCCTGCCCAAATTTCTTGAAGTGGTCTAACCTGTTGCCATGAAATCAGAGCTTCGGTACGGGATTATCGGCGCGGGCAGCATGGGCCGCGAGCACATTGAGAACATCAAGGTCATGGGCGGAGCGACGGTCACAGCGATCAGCGACCCTCATACGCCATCCCAGGAGGCCGCCCTTGCGATGGCTCCAGGTGCCACAGTTTTCACCGATCATCGTGCTCTGCTGGAGTCAGGTTTGGTTGATGCCGTTGTTATCGCAACCCCTAATGACACACATGCCGCTGTATTAAAGGATGTTCTTGAAAGTGATTTAGCGGTCTTTGTTGAAAAGCCACTTGCTACAACAGTTGAAGATTTGAAATCAATCCTTGCATGGGATGAAAAACGAAGCGCGATGACATGGATGGGTCTTGAGTACCGCTTCATGCCACCGGTTGCTGAAGCAATTGCCCGCGCCAAGGAAGGCGAAGCGGGAAAGATTCATCAAGTTTCAATCCGCGAACATCGCGAACCCTTTTATCCAAAGGTTGATAACTGGAATCGTTTTGCAGAGCGCACAGGTGGAACCCTTGTTGAAAAATGTTGTCACTACTTCAACTTGATGGACATTGTTGTTGGTGAACAACCTGTTCGAGTTTTTGCATCAGGTGGTCAATCGGTTAATCACTTAGATGAAAAGTACGATGGCAAGCAAGCAGATATGCTGGATAACGCATATGTTGTTCTTGAGTATGCAAACGGTGCACGCGGAATGTTGGATTTGTGCATGTTTGGCGAGGGCTCATTTGATAAAGAGATTTTGACGATTGTTGGCGATGTAGGAAAGCTCGAATCATTCCTACCATCACAGGTACTGCGTGCTTCACGTCGCGACACAATTGGAAAGCTTTCAGGCTGGAAGACAGGTGCAGCACGCACTCCTGGAAGTGAACAAAAGATTGTTCACAATTACGATGTGAAGTACATGGGCCACCACTACGGTGCCTCTTACATCGAACACACAAAGTTCCGTGATGCGATTCTTAACTCAACTCCAGCTGAAGTTACCTTGAAGGATGGCGTAACTAGCGTGGTTACTGGACTTGCTGCTCATAAGAGCATCAATGAAGGCCGAGTAGTTGAGATCAAAGAGCTCTGGGGCTAATGCACACAATCATCCTCGATACCGATATAGGTACCGATGTAGATGATGCACTCGCTTTAACTGTTCTGCTGGGCTCGCAAGAGGTTGATTTAATAGGGATAACCACTGTTTATGGTGATGTCCACCTGCGCTCTCAAATTGCTATGAATCTATGTTCTATGGTGAACAGAGAAATTCCTACATACATGGGCGAAGATAAAACGATTTCTGGCCGCGAAGTTTGGATGTCTGGATCAGAAGGAAAGAACTTTAAGAGTTTAGATTCCTTCACGCCTCAAACTACATCAGCCGTTGATTTCTTAATCGAAGCGGTTACCGCTCAACCTCATTCCATTGATGTAATTGCCATCGGACCTTTAACAAATATAGCTCGTGCAATCCAAAGTTCTAGCGACTTTGAAAAGAAGGTTAAACGAGTTTGGATTATGGGAGGCGATTTCACTCAATCTATAGTGGAACATAACTTCAAGTGCGACACTGATGCCGCACGAATAGTTTTAGAATCAAGTGTTCCGATAACAATTCTGGATTTGCCAAGTTCGCAAAAGACCATCATTAGAATGCAGGAGATTGAGCAGATTAGAAATGCACCAGTGTTTGGGACATTGCTGTACTCAGAAATCATGAGTTGGATTCAACCTCGAAATCAAGACTGGACAATCCCCCATGATCCAATCGCTGCTCTTTCATTATTGGCGCCAGAGTTTTTTGGAACCTCAGTAGCTGGAAAGGTCAGAGTTGATTCAGAGGGTCTAAGTTTTTGGAATGAATCACCCAATGGAAATGTAGTGCTTGTAAATCCAACTCATCCAGAATCTGCGGTGCAGAGAATGATCGAACTAATTACCAACTAGTCCAAGGCTTTGCATGGGTATCAACGATTTCAGCCAGTTGTTCTAGGCGTGGAATTGAGATTTCACGCAGCGCCTTTGGAATATCTGGTGAGCTCACAATGTCAGCCCACACAGCGCGTCCTGCAAGGAATCCACTTGCTCCACCCATTGCACATGCCTTTACCGCATCATTAAAGAATGGTTGCTTCACACCATTTGAGAGAACTACCCACGGAGAGCCAATCGCCTCTGAAATTCTGTCGGCGTTCTTAGTAACGAGGTTTAAATCCCCTTCACCATGGAATGGAACCTCTGCCTTGTAAAGATCTGGTTTCCAAGCAGCTGCCTCGCGTG
>Ga0214919_10006695_pt1 | contig 15747 bp, 14 predicted proteins | sample LL1503_MetaG_FD_177994 | JGI IMG/M metagenome (GOLD analysis project Ga0214919, IMG submission 177994) | Freshwater microbial communities from Lake Lanier, Atlanta, Georgia, United States - LL-1503 | ecosystem: Environmental > Aquatic > Freshwater > Lake | place: USA: Georgia | collected... | reverse complement strand
TTCGACGCTTCGTCAATTTTTCATCGACATGCACCGGATTTTCAATCCCAATTTTGATAACGAACACGGCAATATTTCTTATCACAAGTTGCACCTCAAAAAACGTTTCCAGTATCTCGACCCCGTTCTTACACCCTACTCCTTGGCCATTGTTGTTCTCCGTAATCCAAAGGAACGATTTTTATCCTCGTTTTTTGACAAACACGTCATGAAACGACAGTGGGTCTTTCTTACGCTGCACAACTACCGCAAATTCAGGATATGGCTCGATGTCGAGGGGCTGACCCACTCCATGGAGAACGTCCTCCGTTTCCTTGAAACCCACCATTTTTTCGATGTGCACGACTGTCCCATGGTTCATCAGCTTCCCTTTCACCTCCTCCAAAACCCCCATTCTGTTCGTTACCTGATGATGAATAATGATGACATGACGACGACGACGACGACGACGAATGGTCATGGTATCGGGGATAAGATCCATTCCTTGTTGGATCCTCTCCTTCGCGAAAAAAATGTTCTTCCCGAACGACGCGATGCCGTTTTATCCCTCACCAAATCCGTTCTCAATCCCTATAACCGAAAACACCGTAAAAATGCCCTTCCTCGTTCCTCCCAAAATAAACTTTCGAATATCCCCGATGCATGGATGACCATGTCCTGTCTGGAGTTATACGACCTCTACTCCTCCAGTGGGTTTCCCCATTACCACACCCTTCTTCAGAATTTTCCTACCCTCGACCAACGTCTCTCTCGTATCTACCAACAAGACCTCGAATTTCTTCACCATCCCCAATCTTTTCACACCTCTTCCCCCAACGCTTGGAATCATTCTTTGAAATCGATTTAAAAACAACATGGTGAGAAAAATACACAGGCACGAAAATAAAATCAGTAAAAAATGCATGATGGTGTTGTTGAATCTGTGAAATCGATAAAAGAGGATCCTTCTCCTCCTCGTCCTCCTTATCCGCGGTGTAGTTTATTGCGGAAGAACGTGCAACGGATGCGTCCGTGTTCAACACCAATGTCTTCTTTCAAATCGTCATCATCATCATCGTCCAAGTCCTCCTCCTTTTCGAGTAACAACAAGACATCTTCATCGACTTCATCGAGTTTATCCAGTTCATCCAGTGGTCGTGGTGTTTCCAAGTGTTCGTTTGGGATCTTTTTGTATTCGGCGTCCACGGAAAAGTTTTTGATTGTTCAGAATCGTGATTCGCAGGCTTTTTTGTACTTTTTCATGATCCGGGATATCGAGGTTTGGACGACGGGGAAATTGCGAGAGCTTTTCGAACAATGCACCCAGGACGAAATCCAACGACTTCTCCATTTTCCCTTTCCGACCATTTATCAAGACCTGTACTTGAAACACGATCCTGTCAAGTACCAACGACAAGAGAAACAGGCATTTACGAATTACCGATACTTTCATTCTCGCGATGATTTGAAACTCATGGCCATGATGGTGCGTGGCCAGCCCATCCCATGGGAATTTCCCAAGGGACGTCTCGACTCTGTCGACGAACCCCCTCTCCAAGCAGGTCTTCGAGAACTTATGGAAGAGACTGGGATCCTCCTTCGCCTCGTGGATCCAAATCACGAAATGGAATTCGATCCAAAGGATATCGATCATCCAGTTCATATTAATGGAAAACCGTGCGCCATGATGACCTTTTTAAAACCCAAACCGTTCCTTCGGCATCAGGTCACCGTCCGTTTATATGGCGTGGTTCTTAACAACCATCACGATCATCATCATCATCCTCATAAACAATCCATGGAGGATGATCGGATTGATAACACCATCCGTTACCAAAACTTTCCACAGGCAATCCGTTCCATAAGTTTGTCGGATGAATGTCTTCACGCACGATGGGTGACGATCCGTGAGGCCTCCCGTCTTCTCCCCTACTACCTCTACAACGCCCTTGTGCAGTGGTTTGAATGTCTCAAACATGACGGTTACGAAACCCCCTTTATCGATGCCGAAATTGTCATGGGTCAAGAAGAAGAAGACGATGGTCGAAAGAAATAATGGGTCATAGACGTTCAAGTTCTGTGTTCATAAACGTATCAAAGGGTGGCGTATCCAATTGTTTTTTGGTCCTTTCTCTAAAATAGTTTGCCAAGATCTTCGTATAAATCCGGTAGACATTGTCCTTTGTTTTCGTCTTCTGCTGATGCCTATCATCAAGGATTTCAATGATACGACGAATTTGTCCGAGTACGATATCCACTGCATTTTCAAAGGTCGGTTTCGGGGAAAAGTATCGAATAACCGTCACAGCCATTTGATGAACAAAGGCCGGGTCAAGACCATGTTTGCCAATTTTTTGTATTTTTTGTAACACGATTTTCTGTCGATTTTGTTGATGTTGATGAACAACTTGTTCAATAAACAATTCAAAGGGTTTAGGTTCACCATCCGTCAAAGATACAATCTTATTATACCTCTGGTATTTTGATAAGACATTCTTATAAATCCGGTACACATTGTCTATATTGTCCAAATGCATCGGACGAATTCTTTCCATCACATGGTGGATCTGACCAATAACGGTATCCACAACCTGTTCAAATGTCGGTTTCGGGCCTTTCGGGGAATGATGATAATGTTGAACGGCCATGTCGTATACAAAATTTAGATCCATAAAATCATATTGGTTTCTAATTTTTTTTCGAATCATGTCTTTTCTTTCAACAATCAAATCCATTTTCATGTCCTTGTCATCGTCAACGCCCCGAACCTGTTGATGTTGAAATTGAACACGTGTCCTTCTCATTTTGGATAAACTGTAAACTGATGAACTTGATTATTTTCTATTCTTTAAATTTTTAATAAATGATGAAAAATTTATTCTTTGATCTTCCAAAGGAATTGCAGGATTATATCTATGAACTGGACCGGACGCGTATCGACGAGTATGATTCTTTTCATCGAATGTTTTTGCTGACAACCCGACGTATGAAAAAAGAAATGCAAAACATGTTGTCCTCGTATCCACATCTCCGACTTGTTTCGTTTCCAAAAAACATGTTTCGTTTCCACGTTCTTTACAAAGACAAATCGTACATTGTCCGATTATCAATCGGCTATCCCTTTGACGAACCCATACTCTACGAGGCATCGTCGGTGGGTCGTCCACGACGACTGGCTTCGTATGAGTGGTTACCCGTCTCCACGCTCCATGTGCTCTTTCAGTCGTTGGAAGTCGATCGGTTTCCTTCCTTTGATAAAGATTATAATTGTACATAATGAGAATTCCAAAAACCGGTGACCATGTCAAAATCCTGCAAAATGTACATCTGATGATGATGATGATGAACCATCGACTCGTGAATACTCACACGGTGTCGATTTCCATCCGCTGCCATGTACTCGAATTGAAAATAACCCGTGGTTCTCGGGATGTTATCCTCGAGGTAGATATCGGCAATCGTTGTGGCCAGGTGATATCGTATCTGTCGCATACAGACATTGTACCTCTCGCGGTACGTTGGATCCCATTCATAAATCTCGGCCCAAATCGAACAAGGCAAGCGCAGATTCTTCATGATTCTGCGGAATGTCACACCCCTTCTTCCATCTCTATCCATTTCTGTTTATATCTATCAACATCTATCAACATCTATCAACATCTATCAACATATTGTTTAGTATAGGTTCGGCATCCATCGCCTTGAAACGACTTTCGGTACACCCATCACAATAAATCAAAAACTCGGCATGAAATCGGCGCGCATACACGCCAAGGAGTTGTTGTTCTGGAATCGTACTTTCATGAACCTCCTTGGTCGCCAGGTAAATGATGTAAGAGGAATAACGAACAAGATCGGCATAATAAGCGTGGAATTGAAAATCTTCTTGCATCATGTTCAAGATTTCATCTTTATGTTGATGATCTTCCATGTTTTGTATGTATTGTATATTATTATAATTATATATATTATTATATGTATTATTATAATAATATATATTATTATATGTATAAAATTCAAAAAAAAAATATATAAATATATTATTATTAAATATATTTTATTTTATATTATATTCATCATCACCTTACCCGGCATGAAAAGTCTTTCGACACGACAAATTTCGGCGGGTAAAAAAATTTTGAAGAGGTACCGTTTGTTCCGAGAACGTAAAACAGAGAATGAAACACGGGTGAATGACAAACTTAAGAAGTTGTTTCAATCCCGTGTGAAAAAGTATTTCTTGGAAATGGTGGATCCACACCGACCGATCACCGACTTTGTATTTTGTATCCCGTCGACGACCGTTTCCTTTCTTGATGAAATTTGTTGTTTTGGAAAACATTTTATAGAATCGGAACCTATCTATCCAAATAATCAGTATCATTACTTTGCGGGTACTGGCAAACAACAACGAAGGAAAAAAACCGGTATTCCTGATATTATCCCATGGAATGATTCCTCCACATGGACAGCATTGGTGTACATAAATAACCACAATAAATTTGAATGTGATACGTTTTTTTGCATGATGGGAATAAAAGAGGAACAACCCTACTTATGGATCGATCCTTGGTTCAAAAAAGTCGTACTCACGATTTGTGAACAGATATTACGAACACGACCCCATTATTTTTATTTCCTTCTTCAACCGGTGGGTAGGGGTTTTGAACCAGTTTCCAAAGGATTACGTGATTTAATAATCACAGAAAAATGGCCAAAGAATCAATACTTATTTGCAGTCAACGGAGATTTCCGTTCTCACCGAAGATCACAAACATGGCATACCGATCGTGATTTTGCGACAGCGCTTATTCATTTACCGCCTTTTGGTGGTGATGAGAAGGAGAAATATAAATTATTGCCGACTGTTTTTCATCGTCAGCAAAAAATCATCCATGACGACAAATCGAATCATTATGGAAACTGGGACGAGTTATGGAAACATCTTCAAAAGAAGAACCAAAAAAAAGAAGATATTCATGATTTCTATGAACCCCCTGCACAATATTGTGATCTGTTGTTTTTCTATAATCTTCAGACCGTGCACAAGACTCATAACGAGTTATTGAAAAATCTCGAGACCCGAAATAACCCGTTTCTTTCTTTTCAATTTGCAGATAATGTTCCACAACAAATCCCAGAGCCGTGTCGACGTTTTATTGATCCTCATAAACTTGCGAATGCCGAATTTTATCATCGATAGAATTCGTTTTGTTTGTTTATTTCTGTTATTGAATAGGTGGAGGTGGGTACCAAACATGACTTTGCAAGTTAAGATACCAATTGAAAATTCTCGAGACCTGAAATAACCTTTTTTGCAGTGCCTAATTTTATCATCTTCGTAGGACGATAAAAGACAAATCTGGTACCTGAAACACATTCGATTTTAAAATTATCAGGGGACATATCACTTATTATCTCACGATGCAATTTTACTTTTTCTTTTACGTATGATTGACGCTGAATAATATTTCAGGTATGGTTGATAAAACACTTACTTATTGTATGTATGAATGTATGCATGAATATATGCATGAATATATACATCAATATATGCTGAATATATGCATGAATGTATATGTTATCACTTGTTGTTTATCTTATTAATTCAGACACTTGATTTGGATTTCTTTTCTTTCTGTTGTTTTTCTTCTTTCTTGACGGGTGGTGGGGGAGGAGAGCGTTTTTTTACTTCCTTTTCATCACCTCTTTTCCTCTTCTTTAGAGGAAGTGGTGACGAGGGTGAATGATTTTCATCATCATCTTCAACACTTTCACTTCCACTATCGGAACGTCGTGGAATGGAAGATGGTTCCATCATGAACCGTAACGAGGCTTCGGGTAATGGAAGATGGACCTGTCGACTGACCTTTCGATGAATCGAAGGATTGTACAAGGACAGAATATTCATCCATGCCACCAAGGCCGATTTGGCGTCGTAACGAAACGAGGGGATGGGGTGAACCATCGAGATGATAAATGATTTCAACAAAACAACAAGTTCATCCTTTTTAGGATGATCGGCGAACAATGCATTTTCGTACTTGCGTAACATGATGTACAACACTTGTCCAAGACTAAACGTATCCACTTTATTCCCATCCCGTTTCATATATTCTTTTCGCTGGGACTTGGTATATAAATTCTGAAGATAGAATAGAACCAAGGGATCTACACCAGCAGTGGATGGAAACGGATGTTTGGCCGGATCCTGGGTGTGTCGGAACAAATTCCGCATCGCCTCCAATCCCCTTTCATCCCGCCGTAAGAACGCGAGATGAGGTAGATATTTATTCGCAAGATGAAGACGTGCTGCAACAGGGTCTGGGTGAGGTTGTCGTTTTTCATCGAAAACAGTGAATCGGTCGTTCACGGGATCGTAAAAGGTTTCCAATGGGTACACAAAATACGCATGTTTCGAATGCGTGACCTCGTGTGCCCCCTTTTTCGCCAATAAATCAAAATCAATAAGGCCCAGTGTCGCGACCGGTTCGCCACCCCACGTCGTCCGAGTATCCATCGTAATATTCGGAGTCTTGATATCGTGATGCACGTACCCGCTATCTTGCAATAACACCAAGGCCTGTAAAAGTTGGTAAAACGACTCAAAGAACAGCCTACGATTCTCTGCTGTTCTCGGCACTTTATCCAAACTCTTTCCTTCATGCGTCATGGTCGCCTTGCCCTTCTTGGTATCGTTGCTCAAAATCTTTCCTCGTAAATACACCCGAGAAGGGTCGATCTTATTCACCGTTTTTTGATATTTCATAGCATCCTTCATCGACTTGGTTTCGTGGTACGTCTTTTCCACTTGGATCCGTTTCCGCCGAATTCCCAAGGTTCGTGTGATCTGATCGCGAATCAATTCCTGAGTCGGACCCATCACCTTTCCATACCCACCTTGTCCAAGGACAACTTTGGGGAGTGGAGCAACGACGGTCGACGGTGCAGCAGGCATTTTTATACTTTTTCTTTAAGAGGATAATGGAAAAAAAAAATTAATTTGACGGAAATTAATTGTTGCAGAGTCGACTTAAATCGTGTTGTTGTTTATTCCAATCACCGCGCATGCCATTCTCCCCCCTGCATTGCCTGTCAGCAGGCTTTCCGCATTATCCCCCAGACCAAGATCATCCACTCCATCGTGAATCACGACCGATCTTCCAAGGATGGAATATTTACCGAGAATGCTGATGCTGCGATCGTTGTACGTGTAATGGAACTGTTTCTGACTATTTGTTTTCAAGTTATTGATAAGATCACCTGCATGCCGATTCTTGGTCATCTGGTTGCCGTGATTTCTTTTAAATGGATTCCAGTGGCCACCGAGAGAAGAACATCCATCACGCAAATCACCGTATTCGTGGATGTGGATGGCATGAAGGGCATCCGCCTTTTTGAATCCATCCAGACAAAAGGTGACACGAACAGGCAACCGTGTTCTTTCTTGTTCAAAGAGCACGTACCCATTAATCCCGGGACCCGTAAAACAGGCGATCGCCGACACGCCACTTTTGACGGCGTTGGCGTTTCCACCACCACCACTTGTGACGGTTGACTTTGTTTTTTGTTTACAAGACATTTTTAATTGTACAAATCATAAAAAAATAAATTTTGACATTGTCTTTTTTTTTATGTGTTTATATGCATTTTGTGCGTTGCGCCGCACACCGCGCTTAATCAGTGGGCAGGGGGAGAGAGGGCTCCGCAAGGTGCACTGTGTGTTGCGCCGCACACCGCGCTTAATCATTGGGCAGGGGGAGAGAGGGCTCCGTCAGGAGCACCGATCGACTGTTGCCAGGGTTTCCTGGTGAACACCCGATAACCACCGGTCAATCTCCGAAAATCACCAGTAAAACACTGGACACAGTCCGTCGGTGCTCTCTGACGAGAGCCCTCCTTCCCCCCGCCGCCGGGGGTATTTAAAGAGATGAATGATAGGATGTTTTCTTTAAATACCCCCGCCACCGGGGGAGAGAGGGCTCCGTCAGGAGCACCGATTGACTGTTGCCAGGGCATCCGGATGATACTGGGTGACTTATCCAACAAGCGCGGTGTGCGGCGCAACGCACAGTATTTAAAGAGATGAATGATAGGATGTTTTCTTTAAATACCCCCGCCGGCAGGGGGAGAGAGGGCTCCGTCAGGAGCACCGATCGACTGTTGCCAGGGTTTCCTGGTGAACACCCGATAACCACCGGTCAATCTCCGAAAATCACCAGTAAAACCCTGGACACAGTCCGTCGGTGCTCTCTGACGAGAGCCCTCCTTCCCCCCGCCGCCAGGGGGAGAGAGGGCTCCGTCAGGAGCACCGATTGACTGTTGTCAGGCCATCCGGATGATACTGGGTGACTTATCCAACAAGCGCGGTGTGCGGCGCAACGCACCTAATGCGGCAAGACAAACGTTTCGATTTTTAAAGGATGTGTCCGGTACTCTCCCGTCGTAATCCGACTCCCCCTCGTGGAATCGCACTTTTCACACCGGTACCGAAAGGATTTTCCGCGGATATTTCGCCGGGCATCCGTCAGTTGAATCGTGGGTTTTTTTTGTAGATAGAAATCCCGGAATCCTTCAAACGGAATCATGGGAATCAGAACAATGCCTTCCCACTCCTTCTTTTTTCCACCAAGATCGATTTCAATCCTTTCCGGAAAATAGGACTGGAGCGCCCGGTCGGTCATGGGATGGATGGCGGAAGGAACCATTTCTTTCTGATCGTCGGGGGGTAGCACCATCATGAGCTGAAGGAACGGGTCGACGGGCTGGTGTTTAGTAAAGGGTTTGGGTTTAAAATTCTTCCAGTACTTGGCAAGATCAAAAAGAAAGGGCCCGTACAGATACGGAAAACTCCACAGCCAATCCGGGATTCCGGTGCGGTAGTAATTGACGACCCATACCATGCCTTCGATATATTTGTGCACGAGCTCTTCGGGAGTGACCGGGGAGGAAGCGAATTTACTCGCATAATAATCCCGACGTAAAAGATCCAGATGAACCTTTTTGTTTTTGCGGTCAAGATTCTGTTCAAATAAGGGATCCCGAAAAAACGTCGCGTTGGAAAAATACTTTCGTTCAATCAACTCCGACTCCATTTTGGACAAGGCCTCCAGAAAATGCCCCATTGATTTCATCGTGAAATGCACCCCTGTCTGATTCGTGTAGGTAATATGCCCATGCACATAACCATGATTTCGATACGTCCGAAACATCAGCGGCAAACCACCATCCATGATCGACAAGGCCGGAACGGTCGGCAGAAAATCGTTGCCCACCATAAAACACAACACCACAAAATCATGGATCGCTCGATTGGCATGAAACGCCATCGGATCTGCCGCCCTTGGTGGTGGCGCCGCCGCCGCCGCGTCTGCGGAGGATTCCGGAACCGATCCATACGTATGAGTATGCGACGGCAACGTCCAGTTCATCTCCTGCAATAACTTGGCCCTAAACTCCGTAATGCTGATATATTCCATATCGTAATACCCCTGTTCCCTCGCAATCACCACATTCGACGTCGGGAGCATCAAACCCAACATCACAAGATCCCCGTCCATCCCGTGGATACACACGGTTTCTTTCGGCGTCGAATGATTCCGGACATAATGCATAATCTTATGCTCCCCCTCGCCCGGCGCCTTTTCGTTTGAAAAAATCACCTCCAACGCATGCCATTCCGGACACGAAGACTGTTTCCTCCGGATAAAACGATCAATGTATCTCGTCAGATCATCCATCAACATGGTTCCCGGTGTGAACATGTTGCTATTAAAGGCCGGAATCCCTGCCTGCTGCGCCAGAGGGATGTTCGAGGTCACGGCATTGTCCTTGCGCTCCTGGCACGAACGGAAACGCCTCTGCCGTTGCTGGTTCATCTTTCCCAATCCGGCCACCCCGTCCACACACAAGACAAGCTTGGTGGATGGTTTGACCTGTTTCCGGAGATCGTCGACCTTGTTGCACACTTCTTCAAACAACTTTTTTCTATACTTTTCCTGCTGTTCTGTGGTCATTGAGAGACGCAACCCATCGGTCGCCCGCGAGACACCCGCTCCCGGACGGATCAACGAAGCACCTGCCCGGATCGGCACCGAATCGGCAAACTCTCCGTACCGATACACTTTTTGGGCACAACCATGGAATAAACCATTCATGTCAATCGCAAGGATGGCCACCGGGAAAGGCAACGTCTTGTACACGCACTCCTTGAAGTTGCGGCTGTACCAGTAGTAAAAATGCTTTACTCCCATTTTAATTTCCAATTATTAATCAATATCTATCGTTCGCTACTTATCCATAAAATAAAATCTTAAATTTCATTTTTAAATTAAATCACAAAAGTTTCATATTGGAATATTGTTTCATATTTCGTTTGGCACATGTTTCCACGAGCAATCCATTGGCATAAATACCATAATTCATGCGTTCATCGTCGTGTTCAAGTGCGAGATGGTAAATTTTATACAAACCAGCTGTGTCATACACCGTGGCTCGGTCATCGACACACACCGGCAAACGGTATTTCTTATCGGTGACGTAAATTTTACCATTCACTTCCACGGTTTTCTTTCGTTGTTCCTCGGACTCAAAGGTATCCACCAAGACACAATGACAACCGGTCATGATCAGGTCCGCATACAATCCGGTGTTTTCCGGATACCGATCCGGTGAACAGTGATAAAGAAGTTCCTTCTTTTTTTCTTGTTGGTTTGGATCGTGATAAATTTCAGTGACCCCAATCATCGCAATCGGTTGATACTCATGTTTCCATGTTTTCACAAGATCTCCATTTCGCAACTCCTGAATGCACCGATACCCTTGACTGGTGAGAATATCGGTATCTTGATGAAAACACATGGGACCCGCCGCCGTGTATTTCAAGATCACGGTTAAACTATCCGTGGCGAAATATAAATTGTTTAGACTATCCACTGCGATTCCAAACGAAGAAACAGGGATGCCAGAAGAGATTGTAATACTATAGATTGTCGAAAGAAGAATACCGTTCATACTATACTGTTGAATCGTGGTGGTCGACCCACCGGTCACGAAATCACCGGAAACCGTATATATAGATTGGGTGGGTTCGTTGTATAACACATTCAACCAAATATCGGTATCCGAATGAATCAACGATGGGTTTAACAAAGCGCCATTTGTGTCATAGGTGGTTATATCCTGTTGGTTGCAGATATAGAGAATATCCTGGCTGGTCATATGAATATTCATGCCAAGAATATAAAACTGTAGGCCTGTAATAAAAAGTGTGGCATTGGCCGATGGATCCACTCTGTAAACCGTACCATCCTGATAATTGGAGTAATACAAATTATTATTAGAGTCAAAAGCTAAACCAAAAATGTTCCCCGATTGGACAGGAGGGATCGTGTAAAACAACGTTATTCCACCGGTGTCACTCACTTGATAAATTCCTTGAGAATCCACGGCATAAAGAAACCCGGTAGGAAACCCTTGGTTATCCATGATCAGATTGGTGATGGAAGAAAATCCAGACACAAAGACCGTCGAGTTTCCAAACGTATCCACTTTCACAATGTCGTTATTTCCATAATCGGCAACATACAAATTATTACTACTATCAAATGCCAATCCATACGCATTATTAAACCCCGTGGCATACGTAGAAATCGGCATAACCAAATATTTTTTTTAAACTTTAATAACAATTAAATTTTTTATTTTCTTTTTATTCTTGAGCAACTGACGATAGACAAAGGCACAGACACGACGTCAGGTGCAGTCGCGACGATCTGCACAGGCAACTCAGATACGTCAGGTGTAGGATTGGGTATTTGGATATTTGTACGCGACATTTTTTATTTTCCTACCACGTTACCATCACGATCACAGGTGGCGACACAGTTCATCCCCAGTACGGTTTCTGCCTTGCCGCTCCATGCACACGACGGTTTACAGCAATCCTGCATCGTGGTCACACAGTACCGACCCCGGGACCGATCGCCGCGACATACGAGGTCGAGCTGAAGGGAAGGATCAGGATGTGGGTAGTTTGCATCATCGGCACGTTGCATCATGGTGACGTCGATCAATGCGGGAGGACATCGGACCCTCTTGGAGTTGGTGGACACAAAATTCTGATGAAATAACTGCAAATTCGACCGGACACAGCTATCGTACGTTGCCTTGGCCGCGACAGTAGTCAGGTTACCCCTATTCAATTTCAAACACGATTGGTAGAGATTTTCTTCTGTTGTCGTCCCATTCAACCACTTGATTCCTCCCGAATAACACGGATTGGGATCCGCATACTGAGGATCATTCCAATCGTCAAACGTTCCCGAAAACATGCCGGGTCCACCACAGGTTCCACCTTGGCATGCCCTGGAACGACAGTCCGAGTTACAGGCCGTAAAATATCCAAACCCACCTGCCCCCATAAACAGATCCAGCTGATGAGGCAGCACATCAAAACCACTATTAATGATTTGAACGACCAACAACGGAAAATTCGGTTTCCACTGTTCCTCGGCATCCAATACCTGAACCTGGTAACACTTGCCGCACTCCTCATCCTTTTGCCCACCGGCCGTCGCATACACAAATGTGGTTGTTTCCGGAAAATCGATGCGCGCCGCGGCCTCCATCGAATCCGAGTACATGGCCATTTGCGGACATATATAACCGTAATTTTGCGAAGAAGACCATCCATTCGCACACGCACTCGGCATCGTGTCCGCCACACCACACCGTTGTGTAGATACCCGGTCTACAAAATAAACGAGGATGTTAAACAACAAGAATAATATACTCATTCTTTCTTTTTTATTGATTTATTGATTCTAAAACCTTTTTTAAATTGTATTATTACATTTAAACATTTAAACACTTGAACACAAAAGGATAAAGTTATCATGGAAAAGATCTTACAGGGAGTCAAGGAGTTGGCGGTCTGTATGAAAGACCAGGAGATGGAGATTCGTTACTTGGAGGAACAACGCGAGTTGGATAAAACAAACGTATTGGGTTTGGAGTTTGAAATGAATCGATTAAAAAGTGAGGTGGAGAGATTGGAAATAGAAAATAAGAGGCTTTTGGCATTGATCGAGGAGTCTCAAGAATCAGAAACCGAAACAGAACCAGAACCAGAATCAAAAACATTGCAACCACCAAAAATATCTTATATGAAGTGGATGTTGGGGTATTCATAAATATAAATAATATAAATAATTCAATTCTTCCACAGATTTATTTTTTGAAAAAGTGTGATGATAAAATCGCAAATTGTGGTCGTGCGAGGTATAACACCACCACCACCACCACCGCCCCCACTGGTTATTTTTTTCGAAGGAAGAATCTTGAGCGAACTGATGGCAAGAAGGAGGCGGAGTTCCTCTTCGGAAAGCGATTGAAGGATGGTATTATTATCAATATCATTTTCATCGACAACGGTGTCATGGATATCATGGATACCATGATGGATCTGTTTTTTAAAGACATTGAAGAAGGAAGAGTTGCACAGGGACGTTTCCAGTTGAGTCCGTGGAAGAGATCGGGAGGGGAGAAAAAGATGGGTTTGTCGGATCATGTCTTCGGCGTCTTCCACGGAGAGCATGCGGAGGGCCCGGAGACAAATGTACATGAGTTCTCCGGCGTTAAAGGAGGTGCATTTTTTACCCTGAGGAATCTTTTTACGATCCGTCAGTCGGTAGAGTTCGCGATTTCGGACATCGCGTAAAAACAAGTCGCCGTCCTTTTTAAACGCATAAAATCCGACGGGATTGTCAAAGATCCATTTTGATAATTCTTCTTCATTCATTTCTTCATGAGGAAGAGGTTTCTGGTAGGTAGTAGTTGCCGTCTTTTTCTTCTTGGGCACAACTGACGTTGTTGTCGTCGTCGTGGCAGACGGTTGTGTTGTTGATTCTGGATGATCTGTCCATGCTCCGGTCGCACCGGGATCACGGGATCGTGTCACACCCGGAAGCAAAGAATGGCGCATCGTGAAAGACAAAAGGGGAGTGGTTTTCCACCACTCCTTTTGATTTAGATTGGGGATATTGATAGTTTGGAGAGGAAGTTCTGAAAACACGGCTTGACATCGTTGAAGAATCAGAACAAGGGCATCGAGTTTCGGGTGAAAGGGGGGAGTCGAGTCCGCGGTGGGACCGATGCGTACAAGAAGGTCAAGATAGTTTTCAAGGAGCTGGACGAGGAGGGGTCGGATATGTTCGTAGAGGAGACGCAACAGATCATCGATTCTTGTTTTCATGGTCTCTGCATCCTTGTTGTTCTTGTTGTTGGTGGGTAGAGAAACAATACGGAATGCGAGGTCGTGAATGGTTTCACGGACGCGATCGGCGTTGGAAAACCCTTGTGACACGGTTGTCCTATTGATGACATCATCGTTATGTATATCCCAATCCGACTGAATCATTTCTGCCGCGGTTCCGTAGGAAAATAGGTGGAAGGGCCGGTCGGCGTACGTTTCCAGAACAATATTTTCTTCCGGAATACCAGACGTACCCGGGACATACCCGTGCACAAAATAAAAGGGCTCGATGTAATCGAGGAGGACGGCGGTTCCGTAAATGGTATAGAGTGGCAGACGATCGGAGATCCACATGGACATAAAATCCATGAATTCAAACGGAGTGAGACCGCTCAGTGGTTGTTGTCGTTGGTTCATGTCTTCTGCGATGCACCCGGAAGACAGAAATTCGTACAGGGCGTCCTGGGTGCAATACGAATGTTTACGAAAGTATTCACGAAGCAACATGGACGTATGACGGTAACGCAACGTATCATACCACGCGACAGAATTGGAACTGTCCACCAACACGTTTTTAGGTTCGGGCTGTTGTTGTTGTTGTTGGGATTCATTCTCAGGAATTTTATCCCATGGCCAGCAAGAGTAACGGCATTCACCATATTCACACTCGCGAGAGTCTTCTTTCATGGTCTCGAGACCGAACGAGTTGCGAGGAAATTCATACACACAGTCCCAGGACGTCGTGAGAAAGAACCGTCGAATAAGGGCGATATTCCGGTCTTTTACCTCGGAAACGAGGTACCGCTGGAAATCGATGGAGAGTTCGTTGGCATCACGGGTGGAGTACTGGCCACCAGGAACGGCGCAGTGGAGGTATACGTTGACCGTGGGATCGCGGAGACCCTCGTGAGATCCTTGTCGCAGTCCACGCGCGATGGCCTGTGTGATTTCGGCAAAATTCCATTTCGGTGTGAGGATGTGGATCTGACGAATGTGCATGAGCGAAATACCCTCGGTGGTTTTGTTGGTGCTCAGAATGAGTCGACACAGACGACCGGTTTTATTTTCATCCTGGTTGAAAAATTGCAAGAGCTCCTGAACGTCCTTGTCGGGCGTCCGCACGACATCGTTTATAAAGATGAAACGATCCTTGGACGTCTTGTTGGCCATAAGAGACGGCGAGGCTCTTGTAATCATTTCAAACCCAAACAGATCACGGAGAATCAATGCCAAGACCAACATCCCACTTCCTTCCACAAAGAAGGAGTACGCATACGCCTTTTTCAACAGGTTTCGGTCATCAAGAAATTCGCGGAGAAACGAGGCGTACACCGAAGAAAACTGGGATAGAAACCGTATTTTTTCATCCACCGAGATCTCCGCCGATCGACGAATCGCCGTGGTCATGTCGGGATACTGCGCCGCGATCGGAGACGGATCCGATACCCACTGAATTTCAAAAGGTTCACGCAAGGCCACCATCAGTCGTTCAAGCGCTTCGTCGTCCTCCACCG
>Ga0214919_10006694_pt1 | contig 15747 bp, 14 predicted proteins | sample LL1503_MetaG_FD_177994 | JGI IMG/M metagenome (GOLD analysis project Ga0214919, IMG submission 177994) | Freshwater microbial communities from Lake Lanier, Atlanta, Georgia, United States - LL-1503 | ecosystem: Environmental > Aquatic > Freshwater > Lake | place: USA: Georgia | collected... | reverse complement strand
TATAACAACAACAAGAAAAAAATCACTGAAACTATTGAGAAGGTTGAATCAACAATCGCCCCAGCAGTTAAAGAAGTTAAAGAAGTAGTCGCTAAGGCAGAAGCAGAAATCGCTAAAGCTAAAAAACCAGCCGCTAAAAAAACAACTAAGAAGTAATTATGGAAAAAATCAGTTTAAAATTATTCGAATTCTATAATTTAGAATCAGAATTAAACGGAGTTACGAATCAACAAACCGGCGAGAAAATTTCTGCAGGTTTATTAGCTGAAAAATTAAAGTTAACAACTAAATATTGGTTAACTGAATTGGCTAAGAAAGTTGCTGCTGAAAAAGCTACAGTTGAAACTCTTAAAGAAGAGTTAATCAAGAAGCACGGCGAAACAGATGAAACTGGAAACATTAGTATCCCAATGTACATTGACATCGTTAAAGATGAAGATGGTAAAATCGTTGATGGTAAAAACAATCCAAAGTTCATTGAATTTCAAACAGAATTCAACGCATTGCTACAAGAAGAAAAAGAATTAGAGTACAAACCAGTAAATCTTAGTGAATTAGAAAGCATTGAGTCAGATGGTAACTACCCTACATTCTTTAAATTGGTTGTAGCTGATGAACAAGCTTAGTGAAATATTTCAGGCGTGGGTAGCTGCGGCTAATCCCACACCTGAACAAAAGCTATTAGCTGAAATGCGTACCGCTGTTTGCGATGCGTGCGAACATAGATCTTATAACAAGACATTTGATGTAGATACTTGTGGTTTATGTGGATGTCCACTCAAGAAAAAAGTATTTAGTCCTGCGGGACCTAACGCCTGCCCAGGCAAAAAATGGGAAAAATAAAGTATATGTCACAATTAACTCCTGAAGAATTACAATCTGTAAAAGATTTACAATCAAAGTATAATCAAACTGTATTTGAAATTGGCGTTGCTGAAACGCAAATTTTAACATTTGAGAAACAAATCGCAAAGCTACGTGACGATAAAGCGGGTTTGGTTAAAGATCTTGAAACAATCGAGCAAAAAGAAGCAGCATTAGTCGCTACTCTACAAACAGTATATGGCAACGGCGCGATAAATCCTGAAACCGGAGAAATCACAACTACTCAATAATAGTTCGCGTTTTGTCATTGGTTTTAGATATTTATTATTAGGTCAATCCTATTAAATTTCAAAAACAATAATACAAAATGGCAGAAAAAATTATAAGCCCTGGCGTTTTCCAGAACGAAAGTGATCAGAGTTTAGTACAAAGAGGCATTCAAGGTACCGCAACAGCAATTGTAGGTCCTACAGTAAAAGGTGCTCCTTTTGTACCTACTTATGTAACTTCTTATACTGAGTTTGCATCAATCTATGGTGAAACTTTCAAAAGTGGTAGCTACTATTATGAGTATTTAACCTCAATGGCTGCTAGAGAATATTTCCAAAACGGTGGTAATACCTTATTAGTAACTCGTGTTATTAATGGTAGTGGCTCTGTTAACACTTATGCTAGTGCTAGTGTAACTTCTACAAATACAAGTGCATCATTTGGTTTAGAAACTTTAGCTTGGGGTGATACAATGAATAATGTATCTACTTTATCTAGTGGTTCATTACCAAGTGGCTCATCTGTAAACGTTCGTTGGGAAATTACAAATGTAAACACTGGTAGTGGTACATTTGGTTTAGCAGTTCGTCAAGGTAATGATAACGATGCTCAAAAGAATTATATCGAAACTTGGCCTAACTTATCATTAGATCCAAACTTACCTAACTACATTTCTCGTGTAATTGGTGATGCAAAATATGCTTGGACTTACAATGCTACAGACGGTACTTCATACATTCAACAAACTGGTTCTTATAATAATGTTTCTAAGTATATTAGAATAGCATCAGTAGCAACTCCTCAAGTTGATTCAATTGATAATAATGGTACTTATAAAGCTTCTTATGTATCAGGTTTACCATCATTAGGTAGTGGTTCAATAGGTGGTGCTTTTAGTGGTGGTGCAGCTGCAACATCATTAGCTCAATCAATGAATGAATATATTTCAGCAACAAATATCCAAGGATTTACTCCAGCAGATTATCTTACTGCATTTAATTTGTTAGCAAATAAAGATGAATATCAATTTAATGTATTATTAGCCCCAGGTGTTACTTTAGCTAGTAGCGCTGCTTCAACAATGATTTCAGTTGTAGAAGGAAGAGGTGATGCAATTGCAATTATAGATAATGGTGTATATGGTACTGCTGTAACAACAGCCGCTATAAACGCTGCTGGTCAATCTAGCAACTATTCTGCAACATATTATCCTTGGGTTCAATTATACAGTTCTAACTTAGGTAAAGTTGTATGGGCTCCTCCATCAACCATAATGGGTGGTGTATTAGCATTCAACGATCAAGTAGGTGCTGAATGGTTTGCTCCAGCTGGTTTAAACAGAGGTGGTGTTCCAAATGTATTAAAAGCTGAAAGAAGATTATCTCAATCAGATCGTGATACATTATATGCTGCAAATGTTAATCCATTAGCTACATTCCCTGGAGAAGGTGTTGTAGTATTTGGTCAAAAGACATTACAACGTAGAGCTACATCATTAGATAGAGTAAACGTTCGTCGCTTATTAATAGCATTGAAATATTATATTGGTTCAGTATCTCGTAACTTAGTATTCGAACAAAATACAAATGTAACTCGTAATAGATTCCTAGCTCAAGTTAATCCTTATATGGAATCAGTAGTTCAAAGACAAGGTTTATATGCTTACAAAGTAGTAATGGATGATTCAAACAATACTCCAGATGTAATCGATAGAAACCAATTAGTAGGTCAAATATATGTTCAACCAACTAAAACTGCTGAATTCATTATCTTGAACTTTAACATTTTACCAACAGGCGCTACATTCCCTGCATAGGGGAATATGGTTCCAATATTTATTAATAGCAATTAAACACAACATAAAATGGCAGTATTAGAAGCAAATGAAATAATGTTTACCGCTTTTGAACCAAAAGTTCAGAATCGTTTCATTATGTATATAGATGGTATCCCAGCATACTTAATCAAGAGTGCAACAGCACCTGGATTCGAAGCTGGTGAAATCATATTAGATCATATCAACGTTTATCGTAAAGTAAAAGGTAAAGTACGTTGGAATGATATGACTTTAAACTTATATGATCCCGTAACACCATCTGGTGCTCAATCTGTAATGGAATGGGCTCGTTTGGCTCACGAATCAGTAACTGGCCGTGATGGTTATTCTGATTTCTATAAGAAAGATTTAACTTTAGACATCTTAGGCCCAGTAGGTGATGTAGTAGGTGAGTGGATAGTTAAAGGTGCTTATGTAAAAACAGCTACATTCGGTGAATACGATTGGGCTAATGAAGCAGCAATTAACTTGACATGTACAGTAGCTATGGATTACTGCGTATTAAATTTCTAAGATATACAATAATTATATTATAAAGAGCGTTTACCTATTTGGTAAACGCCCTTTTTTTGCATATATTTATATATACAACAAATAAAAACGTTATATGGCCGAATTTAAATTACCTACAGAAACCATTCAATTACCTTCAAAAGGTTTACTGTATCCTAAAGAATCACCACTTGCTAAAGGTGAAATCGAAATGAAATATATGACAGCAAAGGAAGAAGATATTCTTACTAATGCTAATTACTTAAAAAATGGTACAGCGATTGATAAATTATTGCAATCATTAATTGTAACTTCTATTAATTATGATGAGCTATTAATTGGTGATAAAAACGCAATATTAATCGCTGCTCGTATTTTAGGTTATGGTAAAAATTATGAATTTAATTATATTGATAATGAGGGCAATACTAAGCAAGGTAAAGTTGATTTAACTACATTAAAAGAAAAACCGTTAAATGATTCAATTAAAGCGGGATCAAATGAATTTCCATTTTCTCTACCATCTTCGGGTAATGCAGTAACATTTAAATTATTAAATGGCTCTGATGAGAAAAAAATTGATGCTGAAGTTAAAGGTTTACAAAAAATAAACCCAAATAGCTCATCAGACATTACCACACGTTTAAAATACATGATAACATCAGTTAATGGTCAACGTGAACAAAAAGATATTCGTGATTTTGTTGATAATTATTTATTAGCAACAGATTCAAGAGCATTACGCCAACATTACATGCAAATCTCACCCGATATTGAATTAAAGTTTTTTCCGGAGGATGAAGATTATACAGGGGAGGGTATAAACATCCCAGTATCTATTAACTTTTTTTGGCCTGACTCTGGAGTATAGATTACATTTCTTTAGACAAATACATGAAATAGTATTTAATGGGCAGGGTGGGTACAGTTGGGAAACTGTATACAATATGCCTGTTTGGTTACGTAAGTTTACTTTTGAAACATTAAAGGAACATTACGATAAGATGAACGAAGAAAATAAAAAGCTTGAAAATCAATATAATAAAAAAGATAATAATCTTCCACGCCCAAACATAACTCCCAAACAACCAACATACACTGCAAAGGCGCCTAAAAAATAGGCGCTTTTTATATTTATACGGCGCAATATACTAAATTATGGCTGAATTAGACGATATTAAAAAACAAATAAGCGATTTAAATAAACGCATTGGTGAATTAGGTGGATCTTTTAAAACTAACATTGATTCTTATATTAGTAGTTTTGGAAACGACATAACGGCTGCTAATAAAGCATTATCCGAAATGCAAAAAATATTTAGTAATCTTGATACAGATGTTAACTATTTTTACAGAACAATACAAAATGTTGGTAAAGAATTAAAAGGTCAAAGTAATTATAATAAAGATATTGCTAAATCTTATTCTGCTATAGCATCTATAACTAATAAATTAAAGTATGATCAAGATGGTATTCAAACTTTATCTAAAAAAGAGTTACAAAATTTACAGAAAAAAGTTCAAATACAACAAACTGATTTAACAGATTTTTTAACTAGAAATAGACAAGCTGAAAAAGAATCAGAGTCTAGAATAGAAAATTATAATAAAAAGCTTAATGAAGCTTATATTCTTAATAAAAAAAGAGAAATAACTGATAAAAACTTAAAAGATATTCAAAAGAATGTTGGAGAACTATTAAAAGGAGAAAAAGTTACTTTAGAAAATATAAAAAATGTTAATAAAGAAGTAGATGGATTATTAAATGACCAAGAATTTGGTATAAGAAAACTAAATTCAATAATTAAAGAGAGACTAGAAGAAGAAATTAAAATCCAAAAAACATTAGGTATATCAGGAAAAATAATTGATAGTATTGTTAGTGCTCTTGGTAAGTTAAGTATTGATAGTAGTTTCTTTGAAGGGGTAAAGGAAGATATGAGAGAAGCTGCTAAAACAGGAAATTCATGGAAGGTATTAATGACGGGAATAAAAGGATTAGCTTCAGGAATAGGAGAGGCATTAAAAGATCCTGTTAGTCAATTATATATATTATATAACATAGCTAAATTTTTCGTTAAGGCTGCCTTAACAGCAAATTCTCAAATAGTAGAATTAGGAAAATCGTTAGGTTATGCTGCTGATGGATATAGAAGCCAGTTAGTTCGTATTGAAAGAAGTTCAAATAGTATATTTGTTACTACTAAAAACTTAACTGAAGCTTATGGTGAACTTATTAAAACAATAGGATTTGCATATGAATTTAGTGCCGACCAGCTTGAAACTCAAATTAAATTAACTAAACAAGTTGGTTTACAAGCAAATGAAGCTGCTCAGATACAAAGATATAGTGTACTTACAGGACAAAGTTCAGAATCAACTTATAAATCATTTGTTAAAGGATTAGTAGCCGCTAGAAACCAACTTAGAGTTGGAATTGATTTTAGAGCAGCCCTAGCTGAAGCCGCTAATCTATCAGGTCAATTAGCTGCTAACTTAGGATTCAATCCAGAACGTATTGCTCAAGCTGTTGTAACAGCAAAAGCATTAGGATTAACTTTTGATCAATTAAAATCTGCTACATCTTCTCTTCTTAACTTTGGCTCATCAATTGAAAATGAATTAAAAGCTGAATTATTAACTGGTAAACAATTAAATCTAGAAAGAGCTAGAGCGGCTGCTTTACAAGGTGATCAAGTAGCATTAGCTGAAGAATTAGCCAAAAATATTGGTACAGCATCTGACTTTACTAAACTAAATGTATTACAACAAGATGCCCTAGCTAATTCTGTTGGTATGACCTCAGACCAATTAGCTGAAACATTAAGAAGAAGAGAAGAAGCAATAGCTAGTGGTAAATCATTACAACAAGTAACAGATGAAGAAGCTAAAAAAGCACTTGAAAGAGCTTCAATCCAAGATAAATTTAATACTGCCGTAGAAAAATTACAAAGTTTATTTGGTAATTTAATGGCAGGTCCTTTAGGTTCATTTATAGATATGTTATCTAGAGGGTTAAATATTATCAATGATATGATAACTCCTTTAAAAATTATAGGAGGTCTTTATTTAGGTATATTAGCAACTAAAAAAATAGCTTTAGGATACGATATAGCAATGAATGCAGCTGCTAGAATAAATCAAAGTGTAGGACAAAGTACAGCAGCAACTGCTCTTGTTAAAAATCAATTAGAAAAACAATCATTACTTACTCGAATTGCAGGTAATATTCAACTATTATTTCAATTAACTAAAGAACATGGTATAATAGGAGCTTTAGCAATACAATTTGGAATACAAAAAGCAAAAAATATTGAAGGGCAAAAAGGTTTATTAATTACTTTAAAAGACTTTCTATATGAAAAAGGTAAAGCAATATGGCAAGCAATTCAGAAAACTGGATTAGTAGCTTTAAATGCATTAAAATTAGTAGGAGCTACAATAGCTAAAAAAGACGCAATATTTTCAATTGCCGGAGCTGCTATGGCATCTTTAAAAGCTACTGTTTCTGGAATAGGAGCACTTTTAGGACCTTTTGCAGTTCCCATAGGTATAGCCGCCGCAGCCGGTGTTGCTGCTGCAGGTTATAACCTATTAAAAGCCGATGATTTTGAATCAGAAGGTTATGGTAAACGTACATTACTTACACCTGAAGGAACATTTAAAATTAATGATGATGATTATATAATGGGAACTACTAACAAACCATCACAATCATCTAACACATTAGCATTAGCAAAATCTATTGATAGTATGCATAATACTTTAAAACAATCTATTAATAAACCATCAGTAGCGTTCATTAATGGTGAAGATGCATTTACTAGACGTATTGGTTCTAATCCACATTTAGGAACATCACAAAACATGGATACAGCTTATCAAATGGCATAATAATTAAATATTTATATTAAATACAATAACAATGAAAATTTCAACAATTTTGGGTTTAGGCGGTAACAAACCAACACAATTCGGTGTTGATCCCATTCCACCAAATTCATTACATCTTAACTATTCAACAGACGGTACCCCAGAGGTTAAATGGAGAACTATTAGTGGTAACGGACCAAAACCATCCCCATCACGTTTAGATATTAATGACAGTAAATCTAAATATACTCCAAAGAACAAATACGGTAAATAATGGCCTTAATTGACTTAAAAACTGATTTAAAGTCACTTAAATACGGACATGATCGACTAGGAGGAGGATCTAGCGGACAACCTTATATTCAAACTAATATCAATAGACCTGGAACAAATCTTATAGGTAATTTTGATGATGGTTTTGTTAGAGGTGGAGCATTAGGTGCTGCAAAAGCTTCAATCGTTGATACACTTCGTATAGGGAAATTCTTAACTGATTTTCCTAAAGGTCCTTTATTCATTGTTAAGCAAGTCGGTTTACAATTATCTAATCCAAAATTAGAAGCTAAACAATTAAGAACAGATAACCCAACAAGTGGAGGTGGATTATTACGTAATGTAGGTAATTTTATAGCAAATGTAGCTAATAAAATTACAAACCTTGTTGGCCCAACACGCCTTTACAATTTAGGTATTAACACAATTGCTCAAGTGCCTGTTAATGCATTTGGGGGTCACTTTAATAGACATGGTATATTACCTGTACAAAGTGATGACACAAAATATTTAGCTGTTGCTCAATACAATAATAATGAGCAAAGCAATAGATTAATAGGTTATAGAAATAAATTTGAATTAGGTGATTTAAAGGTAAATGCATCACAAGATAGAAGAGTTATTAATAAAATTAATAGTTTATTTTCAATTTTAGGTGCAGTAACGGGTACTAAAATATCTCCTATAGCAGTAAACCCTGCTCAACTTACTATTGCAAATTATTTTGGTGGTCCTAATTCCGTTTATGGAATAGGAAACACCATAATTAAAAGATATGATTTTACTGAGGATGGCTCTAAAATAACTCCTGCCAAAGAAAAACAATATAATGAGGAGCATCTTCCAGGAGTAAAAATTCAAAATACTTTTGATTATGCTATCTCAAATACTACAAAATCCTTATTAAACAAGAATGAATATGCATTACCTACGGGTAGCAGATCATTATATTCTGCTCTAGATAGAATAGCATCTAATAAAGATAAACATAGTACTAATAAAGATAAACAAGCTATTAGCTATACAAATGCTAGCAATAATCTACGTTCAGGTTCCTTTACTAGTAGTCCTAGTTTTATAAGTGGAAAAAAGATTGATGGATTATCTTTAAATTATACTACTGGATCCAATAGCAATAAACACAGCACTAATACAATTAACCAAGCTAACAGTTATGCAAATGCTAGCCGAAATATAAATAATTTTTTAGGATTATCAAATAATAGTAATTCAAAATATGGGCTAGAAACTTTTAGTGTTTTATCTAAAATACCGGCTACATTAGATGAAAATACAGCATCTAATAAAGATAAACATAGTACTAATAAAGATAAACAAGCTATTAGCTATACAAGTGCTAGCCGAAATATAGAGAATTTTTTAGGATTATCTAAATTAGGTGGAATACCTACTGGATCTATTAGTAAAGAAAATAATGTTATTTCTTATACTACTCCTACTTTAAAAAAGTATGCTGAGCTAAGAAAAAAAGTAGATAGTCAATATATTAATCAATCATATGATAATGGAAATTATATTTTACCAACATTTACTACTGCCCAAGATGTTGGTATAAATAGAAGTGATCCTAATTATCAATATTTAGGAGGAAGAAAAATATTACTTAATTTTAATAGAAAAAATGATAGAGATCTTGATGAAGATACATTAGCATTGATATTTAAACCATTAGATCCCTTTACAGGTGATCCTTTATCAACATTAAGATTTTTAGGTTATTTAAATGAATACACTGAAAACTATGAAAGTGGATGGAATCCTATTACCTATGCAGGACGTGCTGAAAATTTTTATACATTTACTTCATTTAAACGTACATTAGCTGTAGGTTTTAATATACCTTGCTATAATAAAGAAGAATTAGTTGAAAGACATTGTGCTTTAAGTGAATTAGCATCCTCATTAGCTGGTTCTTATAATGAAGAAGGTTTAATGGGTGGTATAATTACAAGATTAAAATTAGGTGGTTATATTGATAACCAACCTGGTATTATAAATAATTTAAGCTTTAATCCAATACAAGATTCATCTTGGGACTTAGATGAAGGATTAGCATTCTATTTAAAAGTATCATTTGGCTTTACAGTTATCCATGATTTTTTACCTCAATATAAACATTGTGGATTAAGAATAGCACCCCCAGTAGTACCAGATGTTGTACCTGAGAAGCTAATACCTGTAATAACACCTACTATTAACAAGGTTCCTATATTTAGTCAAACATCTATTATAGATAGTACATTTAAAAGAAAAGCAGATCAACTTAGAAACGGAGAAAGTTTAAGAGAAATATTTTTAAATGATAGAGGATTACCACCAGACTCCTTTATAGAAAAAGTACCACCACCACCAGACTCATCTAAATTACTTGGAACAAATTACTATAACATACCCGGTCGTGGATAATTAATAATAAATAATTTATGAATCGCTACGATAATACAACCATAGACCAAACACAACAAGGTCAACCTTACTTTAAACAAAGATTTTATCCTAATATACCACTATCAGAAAATGATGTGTATGTTATTACTACAGTTGGAGACAGACTTGATTCCCTAGCAAATTCTTATTATAATGATAGTACCTTATGGTGGATAATAGCTGCAGCTAATAATAACGCTACTAAAGGAGCATTATACCCAACACCAGGTACACAATTAAGAATACCAACTAATTTAAATGCAGTTTTAAGTCTATTTAATCAATTTAATAAAGCTAGATAAATGTTATGTCGATATTTAAAGATACATTCATTCCCGAAGTTCAGCAACAGTTAAGTGTTCGTCAAAATGCTATCTTTAGCAGAAACGCATCAGCAACTCATTATTTAAATGCACGTAATGCTTGGATAAGAATGACATCTGCTGTTGAAGTAGATGAAGATGCAGGTGCTTTAGCTAGACAATATGTTTTACTAGGAGGTACTTTAAACGAAAACCAAAGTTTAAAAGCAGGAGTTGGTAATTCAGAAAAAGCATATAGCAATTTTAGCCCATCAGGAGACTTATATGGATTTACTGATGGAAAACCATCTACAGCAGGTGCTGCAGGTATTCGTCACATGCCTGGTATTACAGGAATAGAAATTAGTTCAAAATCAGCATATGGTTCATTAAGAGAAGTAGTAGTTAGTTTTAATTGTTGGAATGTTCAGCAATTAGAAAATTTAGAGCTATTATATATGCGTCCAGGATATACTGTATTAGTAGAATGGGGATGGTTACCATATTTAGATAATAAAAGTGTATTACAACCTAATGTTAGTTTTTATAACGGTGTTTTAGAATCTTTAAATAATAATCCACCTAAAGAAAAAGTATGGAAAGATTTATTTGCAAAATCTAAAGAACATAGTGGAAACTATGATGCAATGTTTGGGTATGTAAAAAATTATAGTTGGTCTGCTCGTATGGATGGTGGGTATGATTGTACTACTACTATTATAACATTAGGTGAAATTTTAGAATCATTAAAAATTAATTATACACCATACGATAATCCTGTAGTATCGTCTCAAGGTGTAGGTTTAGCTAAATCTTTAGGTGTAAGTTTAGATCGTGATAAATTATCTGATGCTTATACTAAAAATATATTAGCAGGGTTATTTTATGAAATGTATGAAATAGGAAAAGAAAGTACTAAAACCTTTCCTACAAATTATACACAAGATGAAGGAAAAGGATATGTTATAAAAGATCCTAAATACAATAATTATTATGATTTATTTCATAAAACTATAAACATAAAAGGTGGCGAACATAAAGAAATGTTTAATGGAGAGATAGGAGAAAGTGATGAGCAAGTCTATATTAGCTTAGAAAGTTTAGTAAATCTTTTTAATAACTATGTTATTATTCAAGATGGAGCTAATAAAACTCCACTTATAAAACTATCAGTTCATGAACGCCAATATGATAATGCTAAAACATTAAATCCAGTTACAGGAGAAGGATATTTAAAAGCATTAGCTCACCCATTACAATTATCAGTAGATCCAACTGTTTGTATAATTAAAAATGATTTATGGTCTAATGGTGGTTTTAAATTTGATGTAAGTAGCAGCAATGCTGACCCTAATACTGGAGAGCCTGTTGTGCGATATTCAAATACAGATTATACAAAGACTATTAAAAAAATAAATGATGAACTTGATAAATTTAATTCAGATGAACAAAAAATTATAGAAATTATACTTAGTTCTACAAGAAGAAATACTAATGAATTTAAAGAATTGCAAAGACAATATTTACTTTCTAAAAATAAAAAGTTTAATAATGTATATGATTGGTTAGATAGTGCTTTAGAAACTGAACAACTTAATTTGGTTCTTGTAGGCAAAGAAACAATTAGAAGATATTTAACTAAAGAAGAACAAATATTATATGATACTAACTTCAATGCTATCACTTTATCAAACTCTGAAGCTGATGCTAAGCAGCTAGAAAGTACTAAAAAGCAATTAAATGAACCTAGTGCAGATTTAGTTAAAAGTTTAGGTTTTCTTAAAAATCTACAAAGACCTTATTTTATTAATAATGACTGGTCAACAGAAGTAGGAATTATAGGTAATATATTTGTTAATTTAAATATGTTATACAATTTAGCTGTTGATGAAAATTTACAATCTCAAGATAAAAAAGAAAAAAATGATATCTTATTATACACGTACATGAAATCTGTATTATCTAAAATATCATCCGCTATAGGAAACATTAATAACTTTGATTTACATGTTGACCCTATAGATAATAACATAGCTAGAATTATTGATGTAAATTTAGTTGATTTACGAGAACAGCAAGAAATATATAAGGATTCTTTTGAACTACAAGTTCATAATACTAAATCAACAGTTAGAAGCTACAATCTTCAGTCACAAATATTTCCTGAAATGTCTTCTATTGTATCAATATCCGCTCAAGTGCAGGGAGGGGCTTTAGGAGCAGATACAACTACTTTAGTTAGTTTTAATAAAAGTGTAAAAGATAGAATAATTCCTGTTAAAATATCTGCCCTTAATGATCCTGGTTATAATGCTTCTAATAATGCTTTAAATGTAATAATTCAAAGTTTAAATACATTATACAAATATTTTTCTCAATTAGAATATAATAGGATATCTGATGCTGATTTTGATGCAGATAGAGCTAATGATTATAAAAATGCTTTAAAAGATTTAATTAATACAGTTAAAGCTATATCATATAGTAAAACTAATAACAAGTCTATTATTCCAACTACATTATCTTTAATTTTAGATGGTATAGGAGGTTTAGTTATAGGCCATATATTTAAACTCCCACCAGATTTATTACCTAAAGGGTATAGAGGTGGTAAAATAGGTTCTAAATTAGGATATGTTGTTACACGTATAGGCCATGATGTTAAAGGTAATGATTGGACTACAAAAATAGAAGCACAAACTCTTATATTAGATGAGCCTAATGGTCCAAAAATAAATTATCCAAATATTACTTTAGAAGTTAACACACAAAAGAATACAACAACACTAAAAGGAAATGAGGCACCTAAAGGAATTCAAAATAGTGGTAGTGGTTTTGTAGCAGAAGATAGTACAAAATATCCAGTGTTGTTAAAATATTATTCTTTTAGAGATTCATATACTTCTACTGTACAAAAACTTGCTAAAGTATCAGAAGGTAAAACACCAGTAGCTGATTCTTTAAGAGCAGCTTTAGATAAAAATTACATAACTGAAAAAGGAAATGAATTATCTAGCAATGGTGATATAACTAAAGATTTAAAATCAGCATTTTTAAAATTTCAAGATAAAGTTAAAAACGATAGAATTGGATTTAATTTTGTAAATAGTAGTAAACCTATTATAATAACAGCAGGAAATGATATTTTCCATAGAACCTATAATTATAGCTGTAATAGAACAACTCATTGTAGAGGATTAGCTATAGATATATCAGCAAATGGTCTTAGTGGAGCTCAAATTCAAAGCATTATGACGGCTCTTCAAGGAGCAGGATTTACATATGTTATAGCTCACGGAGGTACTGCTTTTCATATTCATGCAAATATTAAAACAACCTAATGAGTCTTATAGTACCATCAAATGTAATAGTAAAAAACAAATATACTTCAGGTAATGAATATATGTTTGAAAGTACTTATAATAAGTATCAAGGATATTATTATGAACTAAATAATAAATTATATGCTGGAAAAGTATTTGATCCTTTTGCTCCTACATTAATAAAAATAAATTCAGAAGGTATTAATAAAGCATTAATGAATCCTTTAACTTATACTTACGCTAGGTTATCTAAAATAGATGCAACTACTAAAGAACCAACTTCATATTATTTTGATTCATCTAAACAAGACAATAACACATCTAGATACTTTATTCAAAAACACAGCGTACAACTTTCTGCTATAAAAGAAATTAGTAAAGAAACATTTGAACAATTTCAAAATAATTCATTATATTCCTCAGTTCAATTATCATATCAAAATAGATTTGATGACAATGAAGTTGAAAAAGCAGAATTAACTATACCTGGGATAAAAATATTTGTAAAATCAAATTATGCTCCTGGAGTTACTGATTAAAAGGTTTGGTTGTTAGGCTAAAAATTTTGTCTTACATTTAGGATAATAAAAAGGTTATGTTTTACATTATTGAGAAATCATCTCAACTACAACAATTATCATTTGAGGATTGTTTTGTTAGGTTCATTCCTTTCAATAACAATTTTCATCCCGCACTTACTGAATTAAGTTTGGTATATGTTAGACCTCTTGGTAGTAAGAAAGGATACATACTGTGTTTAAATCATAACGAATCACTTTCATTAAATAAAGATGAAGTATTTAATTGGTTAAATGGTTTAGGTAAAATATGGGTATTAGATAAAAAACAAGCATTACACTGGTATAACAATTCAGATAAATTATTCGACGTAAATTTCCTCGAACCTGTTGACATCAAATCGTTAGACAACGCGTGCATCAGCTACTACTATAGCAAGCACAATACGTTGTCTAACGTTAACTGTTTAATTCCGATTAGTAAGCATTATGAAATGTGTGAAACGATATTCGACATGGCATTGCCTATTATCAAACAATACACACTAAGCGACACAACGTTTCAATTTAATAATTTTCGCACGGCAAATGTGTTTTATAATATTGAAATCAACGGCATTAAGGTCGATAAAAACTGCTTTATTGAGCATTACCAGGGGAAGTTAACAAACCCTCAATTCAATTTAAATCGCAGTAAAATATACACTCAATACAATTTATATACAACCACGTCCCGCCCATCTAATACGTTTAATAGCATTAATTTTGCAGCATTAAATAAAGATAATAGTGAGCGTATGTGTTATCGTCCAGAAAACGATAAATTTATTGAATTAGATTTTCAGGGGTATCACCCACGATTAATCGGTGAGATGATTGGATTTAATTTTCCTAAAGATAAAAACACATATGATGTATTAGGTGAATTGTTAGGTGTAACACAGCAAGAAGCTAAAGAATTAACATTCAAACAATTATATGGCGGTGTTTGGTCTGAATACCAGAATAAACCATTTTTTAAAGATGTACTTAAGTATACAGATAGTATATGGGATACGTACCAATATGGGAAGCGTTTAGTGACTGAGAATAAAATATTTATAAATGACGTTGAGATGACTCGATCAAAGTTATTTAATTATATAGTTCAAAGTAAAGAGACATCAACTAATGTTGATTTACTAAAATTAGTATTTGATAAATTAAAAGGTAAAAAAACAAAATTAGTATTGTATACTTACGATGCGTTTTTATTTGATTATAGCAACGAAGATAAAGGTTTAATCCAAGAAATAGTTAATATATTGGATTATCCTGTCAATATTAAACAAGGTAAAACATATCATGGTTTGGAGAAACTATAAATATTTATTATGGAACAAACTATACTAGATTTGAACAAGCTTTTCTGTACATTCACATCTCCAGCAGATTTGGAAGAAACAGTAAACACAATAAATCGCCGTTACGCTATTCTATTTAATAAGATTTTCATCTTAGAATCTCCACAAAGCGATGAATTAATGTGCACTTACAATATTGACTCGGGCAACACAGCAGATGCGCCGATGGCTAATACTATTCTA
>Ga0214919_10006693_pt1 | contig 15747 bp, 21 predicted proteins | sample LL1503_MetaG_FD_177994 | JGI IMG/M metagenome (GOLD analysis project Ga0214919, IMG submission 177994) | Freshwater microbial communities from Lake Lanier, Atlanta, Georgia, United States - LL-1503 | ecosystem: Environmental > Aquatic > Freshwater > Lake | place: USA: Georgia | collected... | reverse complement strand
AGCGATAACACACTAGAACTAGCAGTTGGGGCTTATACTATATTTGGTTTCGATGTCAGTCCTTCGAGAAGGAACGCATCTTTAGTCGCTGGACAATTACTTCCAGATGGAAGGATTGGCATCGGAATTATGGAGACTTGGACTTCTCAAGTCGCAGTTGATGATCTAAAGATTGCAGCTGCCATTAAAGGCTGGTGTGACCTTTATAGACCGCGCCTAGTCTGCTACGACAAGTACGCCACACAATCAATAGCCGATAGATTGAAGCAGGCTGGAGTTATGACCGAGGATGTCTCAGGCCAGCAGTTCTATCAGGCCTGTGGTGATCTATTGACTGGATTGGTGACACATAAGGTCGTTCATAATGGTCAGGTAGAATTAGTCCAGCAATTCAATAACTGTGCAGCTAAGGTCAATGACTCAGCTTGGAGAATCATAAAGCGTAAATCCGCAGGCGATATAAGTGCCATTATTGGAGTTGCAATGACTGTAAGCAAGTTAATGCTTCCAGCACCTAAACCTCAGATTTATACCTAGACACACCTTAGGTGGTATGTCAAATACTTGACATGTGCTACCATTTATGTCTATGGGTCGCATCTTGCAAACATTCGGTCTCCAGACAAAGCCTTTACTTGAAGCCCAGTCTGCACCTCAAGTTCTTGGTGAGTATTCACCTTATGCAATGCCCTTTCAATATGCTTTCGTTAGCAGAGAAGATGCTCTTAGCGTACCCGCATTAATGAGATGCCGAAATCTTTTAGCTGGAACAATCGGTGCAATTCCGATGGAGCTTTACAAAAAATCTACTAATGAAGCAATTGGCTCTCCTCTATGGATAGAGCAACCTTCTTATTCACAGCCACGATCTGTAACGATTGCATTTACAGTTGAAAGTTTGCTCCTATATTCGCAGGCCTTCTGGAAATGCGTTGAGATTTATTCCGAGGATGGCAGGCCTTCGCGCTTTGAATGGATTGCTAACAACCGAGTCACTGCAACACTTGATAGCACTAACACTTTTGTAAAATCTTATGCTGTTGATGGCATGACTTTACCAATGGACGGCTTAGGAAGTTTAATCACATTCCAGAGCCTGCTTCCTGGAATCTTAACTACTGGCATTCAAACAATCCGCGCAGCTATTGATGTGCAAAAAGCAGCAGCAGTCTCAGCTTCCCAACCAATGCCAACTGGCATACTTCGGAACAATGGTGCAGACCTTGATCCTAAAGAAGTTTCTGGATTATTAGCTGCTTTCAAAAGCGCAAGAAATAATCGTTCCACTGCTTACTTGACTTCTACTCTTGAGTATGTTCCCGTTCAATTTTCACCTAAAGACATGATGTATGGTGAGGCAATTCAAAATCTTGCAACTGAAATTGCTCGCTTATGCAATGTTCCAGCAATCTATGTATCTGCTGACCAGAACTCGAGTTATACATACAATAATGTCCAAGACGAGAGGAAACAGTTTCTTCAGCTATCTTTGCAGCCTTTCATTAGTGCAATAGAAGATCGCTTGTCTATGGATGATATTACTGCTCGAGGCAATGTAGTGAAGTTTGATATTGACAAGAACTTCTTGCGCACTGATCCAATGCAAGAACTAGCAGTGATTGAGAAACTACTTAGCCTTAATCTAATTACGCAAGAACAAGCTATGGGAATGACTGATCTAACACCTAATGGAAGTCAAGGTATGCAATGAACCAAGTAATCACCTTCTCAGCTGAACTAACAGCTGACTCAGCAAGTCGCACTATCTCAGGCAAAATTGTGCCTCTTAATGTTGAAGCAGGCTCAACTAATATGGGCAAAGTAATTTTTCAGTCTGGCTCTATTGAGATTCCAGACCCTAAAGCAATCAAGTTACTCAGCCAGCACGATAACAAGAAGCCTCTAGGTCGCATGGTCTCATTTAGCGAGTCAGAAGATGCAATCCATGCAGTGTTCTCTGTCTCTCGCTCACAGCGCGGTACAGAAGCTCTTATTCTTGCAGAAGAAGGATTGCAGTCAGGATTGAGCATTGGGGCAGAAGTCCTCAAGTCTAAAATCAAGGATGGCGTGACTTATGTGTCTGCTGCTCGCTTGGTCGAAACAAGTTTAGTAACAGAGCCAGCATTTAAGTCGGCTCAAGTTACTGATATTGCAGCAGAAGAATCTGCTGTGGAAGAAATCACCCAACCAACAGAAAGCGAGACAGCCACCGTGGAACAAACCACTTCAGCAGTCGAAGCAACACCAGTTGAAGCACCAGCGGTTGAAGCTGCTCGCCCAACTGTTTCAGCAGCATACTTTACAAAGCCACGCATCGAATTGACAGCAGCTAAGTATGCAGAAAACACAATCCGCGCAGCACTAGGTGACGAAGATGCTCGCCAGTACCTACGCGCAGCAGATGACACATCAGATAACGCTGGTCTAGTACCAACACGCCAGTTGTCAGAAATCATCAACCCACTCGGTACAACAATCCGTCCTTCAATCGAAGCAATCTCTCGTGGAGTATTGCCAGATGCAGGTATGACTTTTGAGATTCCAAAAATCACAGCAATGCCAACTGTTGCAGTAACAGCAGAAAACGCAGCATTCTCTGACACAGATCAGAACTCAGCTTACCTATCAGTAGATGTAAAGAAATATGCAGGACAGCAGACATTCTCTGTTGAATTGCTAGATCGTACATCTCCAGCATTCTTTGATGAGCTAGTACGCAACATGGGCGCAGCTTATGCTAAGGCAACAGATGCAGCAGTGAATGCAGCAATCATCACAGGTGCATCACTAGATGCAACAACAACAACAACTTATCCAACAGCAGCAGAACTTCTCGGAGTTGTTGCTCGCGGTGCAGCTTCTGTCTATAACGCAACACTTGGATTACCAAATCCATTTGCTCGCAACATGATTGTGAATACGAGCCAGTGGTCAAACATCATGACACTAAATGACTCTGGGCGTCCTATCTATACAGCTTCACAGCCACAGAACGCAGGCGGAGCAGTATCACCAACAGCATTACAAGGTAATGTCGCTGGTTTGAACTTATTTGTAACTCCTAACACAGCTTCTGGTACAGACACAGATGGTTCAATCCTCATCGTCAATCCAGATGCATACACATGGTATGAATCACCTAACTACCGCCTACGCGCTGAATCTACAGCAGCGGGAAGCATCACCATTGGTTACTATGGCTTTGGTGCCATCGCGACCAAAGTGGGCGCGGGCGCATTCAAGAATAACAAGGCGTAAGCCACACTAAGTCGCTCTGGGGAGTAGTAGCCCTCTACTCCCCAGAGTCTTTAGAAAGGAATGGGAATGGCACTTACAACAGTTTCAGAACTCCGCACAACTCTCGGAGTCGGTACTTTGTATGCAGATGCCACTCTTCAAGAAGTATGCGATGCATCTGATGCAGTCTTACTTCCAATGCTATGGAACAATTACACATTTAATGTGGCACACAGCAACACAACAACAGAGGGCACTCTATATTTTAATGAATCTATAAAAGATGTTTTTTATGTAGGTCAAACAGTAACGATTACTGGTAATGGCGCACCACATAACGGATCTAAAGCGATTACTGGTATGAGCGATACATCTATTACTTATGCGGTAACAGGTTCCCCAACAGCACAGCCTCGACATACAGTTGCACCTTTTGGACAAGTTGCAGTTGTCGCAACAGTTGATTACACAACCGATACAGCAATCCAGAACGCAGCTTTAATGATATCTGTTGAAATCTGGCAAGCGCGTACAGCCACCCTTTCAGGCAGTAACGCAGTCGATTTCCAGCCAAGCCCTTACCGAATGAGCGCACAGCTTCTCGCTAAGGTGCGAGGATTGATAGCCCACGCACTAGACCCACGCTCGATGGTGGGATAATGCCAGTTGCGCTTACTACTCTTAGAACGACATTAGCCACAGCTCTAGTCGATAACACAAAGTGGCAAACCTTTGCATTCCCGCCTGCCACAGTATTGGCTAACTCAGTCATAGTCAGCCCAGCAGATGAATACATCACGCCAAGCAATAATGCCCGCAACACAGTAAGCCCCTTGGCTAATTTTAAGATTATTATTACAACACCTTTATTTGATAATGAAGGCAACCTAAACGGCATAGAAGATTTTGTAGTGCGAGTGTTTAACCTTCTCGCTGCATCTACTTTGACCTATAATGTAAGCGCAATCAGTGCGCCTAGTGTTCTCAATGCTGCTTCGGGAGACCTACTCAGTTGCGAGATGTCCGTATCAATCCTAACAAGTTGGAGCTAACATGTCACTAACACCAGAGGATTTGGCCTTCTTGAAGAAGATTGGTCAAGTCAGCGAACCAGCACCAAAGCCAGTATCAACCAAGAAAGATGAGGAATAATCAATGGCAATTTTCTTAAACAATAAAGTAGGCTTTAAGGTTGCCACAATCAATCTTTCAGACCATGTAACTGCATTCACTCTTAATCGTCAAGTAGATGCTCTAGAAGTAACAGCAATGGGCGATACAGCTCATAAGTTCGTTGCAGGCCTAGCAGCAGACACAATCACAGTTTCATTCCTAAACGACACAGCAGCATCGAATGTTCTTGCAACACTCCAAGCTGCTTTTGGTTCAACTGTTGCATGGCAGGCAATTCAAGATTCTTCTGCTGCTGTATCAGCTACAAACCTTCTATACTCAGGTACAATCTTTGTTGATAACCTAACAGACATCAACGGCGCAGTAGGCGATGAAGGAATGATTGACATTACATTCACATGTAACAGCAAGACTTCTTACGCATCTACAGGTACTTGGTCATAACCAACTAAACAAAGGGGCAACTCATGGCAAGACTAAAGATAGTTCGAACAGACGGAAGCGTTATTGAGGGTGAGATTACTCCAGCAGTGGAGTATTCATTCGAGTTATTCGCTAAAAAGGGTTTCCATCGCGCTTTTCGAGAAGAAGAAAAGCAGACGGATGTTTATTGGTTAGCATGGGAAGTCACACGCAGATCAGGTGAAACTGTTAAGCCGTTCGGGATTGAGTTTATTGAGACACTTAAGAGTGTTGAGGTACTTGACTCAGACCCTTTAGCTTAAAGCGCGATTATCCATTCACCTACTTAATAGCTCGCTTGAGCATTAGGTTGGGAATCGCGCCACAGCAGTTATTAGAGCTAGACCCAATAATGCTTAAAGCCTTGTTGCAGGGTCTCAAAGATGAAGCAAAGGAGACCAGCGATGCCAACAGAAATAAAGGGCGCACTCGCACTCCGTAAGGCTCTAAAAGAGTTTGCTCCAGATTTAGCTCTTGAAACTCAAAAAGAATTAGGCAATCTTCTTAAGCCAATTACTAACAAGGCCAGAGGATTTATCCCATCACAATCTCCTTTAAGTGGCTGGGGTAAAAGCAGTTCAACTGTTTGGGGTACTGATCGTAAGTGGAGTTCAGGCAAAGCAAAGCGCTACATTGGATATAAGACCACGCCATCAAAGCCTAATGACAAAGGGTTTAGAGCATTGGCTCGTATTGTCAATGCTTCTGCTGCTGGTGCAATCTATGAGACTGCTGGACGCAAGAACCCTTATGGCCGTGAGCAAGCTCCTATGGCTAGAGTTGTGCGTGAGAGTCAAGCCAATTATGGCAAGATGATTCGCTCTGGCACTAAAGAGCAATCAAGAAGCAATAACCCGCAAGCGGGCGCACAATTTATTGAAGCCATGAATAGTTATGGCCAGATAGTAGATGCAAATAATCAGACTGGTGCAGGTCGTAGGTCACGCAAAATGAAGGGTCGCGCAATCTTTAGAGCATGGAAAGAAGATGGCGGTAAGACCAATGCAGCAATTATTAAAGCGATTGAAAACTCTAAAGTAAAGTTTTATGCAGAGATGAGAGCTAAATAATGGCCGTTGATCCATCAGTAGTTATTAACTTAGCAGCCGAATACACTGGCAAGAGAGCCTTTAAGCAGGCTGATACAGCAACTACTAGCTTGATGAAAAATGTCAAGAAGTTAGCAAAAGCAATAGGTCTTGCTTATGGAACTTCAGCTGTTATTGCTTATGGTAAGGCTTCTGTTAAAGCATTCTCTGATGATGAAGCATCAGCATTACGCCTTACTCGTGCAGTAGAGAATCTAGGAATTGGCTTTGCTAATCCAGCGATTACTGACTACATAAAAAATCTAGAGAAATCGTCTGCAATTGCCGATGATATTTTGCGTCCATCGTTTCAATCTTTATTGACCACGACTGGCTCACTTACAAAGTCTCAGGAATTACTAGCTAATGCAATCACAATTAGCCGAGCTTCTGGCATTGACCTTGCCACAGTAACTGATGATCTCGGCAAAGGTTATGTAGGAATTACAAAAGGTTTAACCAAATACAATACAGGCTTAACTAAGGCAGAACTTACATCTAAGTCATTTGCTGAGATTCTAGGCGTAATGCTTACTAAGTCTGCTGGAGCTGCTGAAGATTATCTTGGCTCTACATCTTATACAATCGCTCAATTATCTATTGCTACAGGCAATGCTTCAGAAATTATTGGTGGGGGTCTAGTAGATGCCTTTGCTCGTATTGCTGGTGGAACAGAAGCCAGTGATGCTGCTACAGCCATTGAAGCCATTGCAACAGCTATTGCCAATGTTGAGCGCGCCATCGGTGTAACTCTTGGAGCCATCCCTAACCTTCTCAAAAATCTCAAGAATCTTCCTTCTCAAATCTTTTCAGGCTTTGCTGGTAAAGTTGCTGGTGTCAATATCCCAGTGGTTACTAAAAAGGCTGAGAATAAACTTACTTTGTCTCAAATCCAACAGCAAGAATTATTGGCTAAACTAGAAGCAGCAGCTAATAAGCGCGCCAAAGAACTTCTCGCCCTCAAGAATAAGCAAGTCCAATCAGACAAGTTAAAAAATGCAGTTGCTAAGGCTAACCTAGCTCTTAACAAGGGCACTGATGTATTCAATCTAGATGCTATCCAAATCAATGCAGCTATGATTAACCAGACTGAGCAACTAGGCAAGGTAACAAGTCAGGCTCAACTCCTAGCCCTAACTAACGATATTGCCCGACTAAGAATTAAGCAGGACATCCTTGATCTGGAGGCTGCTATTGCTTCAGGCGATGTCAAGGCCATTGAAGCAGCTACGGCTAAACTCAATAAAGACCTTCTCATTCTTAGCGCATTACAGAATCAGAAACTAACTCTTGTACAGATTGAGTCTATCCTTGCTGGGCTATTGCCTAAAGACTTAATCAATTTGGCTAACCTCACCGAAGCTCTTAGACTGCTTGGGCTTATTGCTGGTGGCGGCGGTGGCGGCGGTGGCGGCGGTGGCGGCGGTGGCGGCGGAGTTTCAGATGCAGGCATTCCAATTGGGGATTTTGTACAACCAATCCCAACCAGCGGAGTCTCAATGCCAGCAATCCTTGAGTTTGCTGCTGCTGCAACAGAACGAGCCAATGCTATGGCTGCACTTATTGAGCGACAGAATCAAGTTGATGCAGCATCACTGGCTAATAGTTCTCTCAATAAATTTGCAGTAACTATTAACACAGGCATCGGAGACCCTAACGCCATTGCTGAGGCAGTCAATCAAGTTATTCAGGATGCTGTAGATCGTGGAACCTTGCGTGGCGGGGCTTACTAATGGCTTGGCTTCCAGAATGGCGAATCACTGTTGGCGATGATGTCTATACAACAGTCACCAATGTAAGCTTCTCAACTGGTCGCATTGACATTGACCGACAAGCTACTGCTGGCTATTGCAGAGCAGAGATAGTCAATACCACAGGCGCAGATTTCACCATTAATATCACTGAAACAATTACCCTAGAACTCAAGAACAGCTCTGGCACTTATGTCACTGTTTTTGGTGGTGAGGTTTCAGACTTTACTATTGGGGTGCGAAGCCCAGAGGAAAACGGCTATGTTACCTATGGGAACATCTTGGGTATTGGCTCACTATCTAAGGTCACTAAGGCCGTCTATAATACTGCCCTAGCAGAAGGCTTAGATGGCGCACAAATAGCAGCCATTCTTGGTGCAGCTCTTAATCTATCTTGGGCTGAAGTAACTCCCACCCTTACTTGGGATACCTATCCTGCAACTGTCACATGGGCTACTGCTGAGTCTTACATTGGCACTATTGACTCTGGCTTCTACACAATGATAAATCTTGCAGCTAGTGCTACGGCTAAGTCCAGCAGCCTAGTAGATCAGATAGCAACATCTGCTTTAGGTCAGGTATATGAAAATAACTATGGCTTGGTCTGTTATGACGATGCAGATCATAGAACTACTTATCTTTCAACCTATGGCTTCACTAACCTAGACGGCTCATACACAGCCCCTGCAAGCATTAGGGCAACTACTCAGACTGCCCGTATGCGTAACTCCCTTATTTATCGCTACGGGGCTAGTTATGGTTCTACATACTCCACATCGGATGCAGACTCGATTGCCACCTACGGCACATTCGAAAAATCCACAGATTCCAACATCAAGGGTCTAACTGACATTACTTCTATTGCTACGCGTGACCTTGCATTGCGTAAAGACCCTAGAACACAGCTTGAAGCCATCACCTTTAGACTTGACAATCCAGACATGCCAGATGCTATGCGCAATAGCCTTATCAGCGTGTTCTTTGGTCAGCCTGTCTATATCAACAATCTGCCATCTAACTTCTTTGGTGGAGCTTATGACGGCTTTGTTGAGGATATAACCTTTAAGGCTACTCCTAATTATGTGGATGTAACCTTGTTCGTATCAGCTACAGACTTCTCCATTGTGACACCACAGTGGGAAACAATCGTCCCATCTTCAATAATCTGGAGCGGTGTAAATGCTACACTTATCTGGTCTAACGCGACAGGAGCATTAAACTAATGGCATCGACAACTACTAACTATGGGTGGGTAGTACCTACATCCAGTGATCTGGTCAAGAATGGCGCAACTGCCATTTCAACTGTGGGTCAGGCTGTGGATACATTTTTGTTCCGACCATTTACAAAAAATGGTGTGCTTAATGGAGCAATGGACATCTGGCAGCGTGGCACTTCTGTAACACCTACAACAAATGCTGGAGCATACACAGCAGATAGATGGTATGTCACACGCGGATCTAATACTTCGGCGACTGTTAGCCGACAAGTAACAGGCGATACAACAAACCTACCTTTTATTCAATACTGCTCACGCGTACAAAGAACAGCTGCAAGCACTACTACAACAGATGTTGCTTTTGGACAAATGATGGAAAGCGTTTCATCTATCCCTTTTGCAGGTCAGACAGTAGTTCTCAGTGGTTACATTCGCAAGGGCGCAGACTTCAGTGCAGCTTCTAATGTTCTTACAATGCAACTTGTTACAGGCACAGGCACAGATCAAAAACAAATGGATGGTGGTTACACAGGATCAGCTGTGTCTGTTACTGGCAATGCAACGCTAACAGCTACATGGCAACGCTTTAGCATTACTGGCACAATTCCAGCAGCTACGACAGAAATTACACCAAAGTTTATTTACACGCCTACAGGCACAGCAGGCACTAATGATTACTTCGAGGTAACTGGGGTGCAACTTGAAAATAGCAATCAAGCAAGCCCATTTACTCGCGCTTCTTCGACTGGAATTGCTGGAGAATTAGCCGCTTGTCAGCGTTATTACTGGAGACAGACTGGCCCAAATGCTTATTCAGCATTTTCCACTGCAGGTGCGTCAGCAAGTACAGTCCAAGCCGTTGGTATCTTTATGAATCCAGTACCTTTAAGAGTGGTTGCAACATCAGTAGATTTTTCAAACATTGAATTGAGAACCGCCTCAAGTTCTGGTTATCCAATAACAGGTTTTACTTTGGATACTACATCTTCAAGCAACATAATCAGTTATGCCTATGGAACAATTACAAGCGGTCCAACAGCAAACACATTTGGTAGAATAAACGGAAGCAATAACGCTGCCGCTTATGTCGGATTTAGTGCGGAGTTGTAAAATGGAAAATGTGACTTTTATCAAATCAACTGGTAGCGATGGCGTAGAAAGAGAACACGCTTTAATTGACCACGGCAACGGGGAATATACCTCAATGCCTAAGTCGGTCTATGACAAGCAACAGGCACAGGCGGAAGAATCCACACCAATGGTTTCAGATGAAGCCTCATCTAAGTAAAGCTGCTATTCAATTAAGGGAACAGCTAGATGATTCCTTCCCAGATCGCGATAGGGCATCGGATGGTTGGCTCGGTGATACCCGACACGCTACTCGCAAGTCTGATCATAATCCAGATGAGCAGGGCTGGGTTCGTGCCATTGACATTGACGCAGACCTTTTCGGTGCAGGAGTCAAACCGCATATCATGCCAGACCTTGCAGATCAACTTCGAATCAGTTGCAAGTCTAAGGCAGAAAAGCGCATCTCGTACATTATTTTTAACGGCAGGATTGCGTCTCCCATCCTTAACTGGAAGTGGCGCAACTACACAGGGGCTAACAAACACACTCACCACATGCATGTTAGCTTTAAGAAAGAAGCTGACTTACTGGGTGAGTTTTATTCGATACCTATGTTAGGCGGAAACTAATGAACATGAAGAATCCTTACATCCTTACTGCTGGAGCATTTCTATCAGCTTGGGCTGCATCTAACTTTGCAGCTGATTATCGTGCAGTTCTTTGGGCTGTCCTTGCTGGTGTCTTTGGTTACGCGACTCCAAAAAAGTGACACAATCCGATTTCTTTACGCTCTACTTAGGCACACTGGCAATAGTCGGTGGCCTGTCAGGTTATGTAATTACGCACTTGTTGTCTGAGATTAAAAGACTCAACACGCGAGTCGATGAAATCTACAACATCTTACTAGACAGGTAACATTCTGCTATGGCAAGAAAAGCAAAGGCGTTAGAAGAGCAAGGTTATTCAGCTCTTGATGCTTACTGCATTGGGTTGCATGAATACTGGAAATCATTACGCAGGGCAGGCTTTGCAGAAGGCATTGCTCTATTCATGATTACTGATACCCAATCTTATCCAGCATGGATATTGCCACATCCTGTCGATCCAGAAAAGTTCGGCAATTACGAAGATGAGGACGATGACTAAAGCCCGCTATCTTGTTATATCGGATTTACAAATCCCGTACCATCACGAAGCAGCTGTAAAGAATCTAATCAAGTTAGTAAAGCGGGAGAAGTTCGACCTTATCCTAAATACAGGCGATGAGTTAGACATGCAATCCCAGTCGCGTTGGGCGCAGGGAACCAAGCTTGAGTGGGAAGGTACGCTAGATGCTGACAGAAGCCTTGCGCAAGATATTCTCTATGAACTCGGCACAACAGATGTCACTCGGAGCAATCACACAGACCGCCTATACCACACACTATTACGCGCACCTAGCCTCATCGGATTACCAGAACTGGAATACGCAAAGTTTATGGACTTCGCTGGACTCGGAATCCGCTTCCATAAAAGACCATTCGAGTTTCACAAGGGATGGGTCTTAGTTCATGGCGATGAAGGATCAATGAACTCCAATGCTGGACTCACAGCTCTTGGGCTGGCTAAGAAGTTCGGCAAGTCTGTGGTCTGTGGTCACACTCACAGGGCAGGCATTAGTGCCTTCACAGAGGGCATAGGAGCCTCATACAGGACTCTTTGGGGCTTAGAGGCAGGAAATGTTATGGACAAGAAGAAAGCCTCTTATTTGAAGGCTGGAAGCGCAAATTGGCAGATGAGCGTAGCAGTCATTGAAACACATGGAGACCGCGTAAGCCCGATGTTAGTGCCTATCAATAAGGATGGCTCATTCACATTGTACGGAAAGTTGTACCAGTAGAATCGTTATCGTTTCGTTATCTAAATGTGTTGGACTTTGTCAGATATGCGTGAGACCGTAATCCTGTAGCCAATCAAGGGCATTGGCACAGATAGGTACAAAATGAGCAACAATGACAAGCTGCTAATTATCTGCCTTATAGGGGCAGGTATTAGCTTTATTATATGGATATTGCAATCCTACAAAGAAGCCTATGATCGTGGGCATCGTGATGGCTGGCATAAAGGCAGAGCAGTCAATCGTGCAGATTTTTGGCAAGAATGAAACATGCAGAGATACTTAGTTCTGCCACCGACCTTTACTCGGACAGAGGACTCGCTTACGGCCACCCAAGTGACAATATGGCACGAGCAGCACGACTTATCAGTGCCTACCTTGAAATGCCAGTGGAAGATTACCAAGTTGCAGTTATCCTATCGCTGGTCAAAATTGCAAGGACAATCGAAGATGGATCAAGAGTCGATTCTTGGATTGATGGAGCCAGTTATCTAGCAATTGCTGGACAACTTAAGACAGAGGAGAATGCACTCTATGTTTAATTTAGCCGACTATGAACCAGTGGAGGTTCGACTTGAAAAGTTCATTAAGGACTATCCAGATTTTCGTATTAGCACTGAGTTGGAAGTTGTGGAAGCTACTAGATATATCGTTAAGGCATATCTCTTTAAAACTAGCCAAGATAGCATCGCATGGGCGACAGGGTACGCGGAGGAGACAGTTAGCACTCGCGGGGTCAATCAAACTTCTGCATTGGAGAATTGCGAGACATCTGCAATTGGCAGAGCGCTTGCAAATGCGGGTTATGCTCCTAAAGGAAAGCGTCCTTCTAGAGAAGAAATGAGCAAGGTTGCACCTAACCATCCAGCTCTCAAAGTAGTTAAGCAAGAAGTAAAGCCAGCACCACAGGACATCAAAGAAGGTGATGTGGATTACTGGACTACACCTATTGGATCATCTGTCAAGACCACACTAGCTCCAGTTACTCTGGAGTCAGCAATGGCAACAGTGACAGAGATTCTAGGCACTGCAGAAGCTATGGATGCACCTAGTTGCAATCATGGCCACATGGAATGGCGTACTGGTAACTCAAAAGGTCGTGACTGGGCTGGATTCTTCTGCACCACCAAAGGTCAAAGTGGTGGTATGGATAAATGTCCAACGCATTGGTACAACCTTTCAAGCGATGGAAAATGGCAACCGCAGAAGGCGAGGGTATAATGGGATATATTGAAGTTCATACACCCTATGGCTGGGTTAATCTTGATGATGTACCACTGGTCAATGAGATTCCATGTCAGTTATGTAATGCACTCACAATGATTCACGATCTAACATTTACAGTAGCGCAAGATGGCTTGATTAAGCTTTCAGCGACATGGCAATGTAGTAAGTGCAAGGCAGTCAATGGATAAGGAAAGGCTACTTATGGTATTGACACTAGCTCTATTCATTGGCGGTATTGCAATGGGATTTATGGCTGGGTTAGCACATTAGTCAGCATAGAAAGCACCGAGGTTTCCGCACAGAGCGCGTGGTCGCACAGTACCTATCGACTGTATGGCCATTCGCTAGTGTGGGAAGGGGGAATGGTAAAGACATTCAATCAGTGCCTTTTGACTGTGAAGTTAAGGCAAGGGCTGGATTCCAACCAAAGGCAGTCTTGGAGCAGATTCGTAAGCGCACAGCTATTTCGGGGGAATTAGGCTTTGCAGTCTTGCGACTCAACGGGCAGGGAGAAAATGCAGCGGAGTATGCGTGCATCATCCAGCTCCAAGACTTGCTTCCACTTCTAGAATTAAAGTATGGTCATATTAAAGTTGATCCAGAAGATGCAGATATAGAACGCTGTAGCTGTGGGTCATGGATGATTGGGGAATGTAAAACATGCCAGCCTACGATTACAAATGTGGAAGATGCGGATTAAAAAATGAACTGCATCATGGTTGGCATGATAAACCCACAGTTCTATGCACTTATTGCAATGAACCTATGATTAAAGTTATTAGTCCAGTAGGGGCAATCTTCAAAGGTACTGGATGGGGCAAAGATAAATAAGTTATGCACACCTGTGGATAAGTAGGGGCAAAACTTCACTTCACGCTTAGTTAGGACACGAGTTATGCACATCTTGACACGGTATGGTACGCTAACGGCGCAGAGCCTTCCAAAGGCTCACCGCAAGCCCTATCGGGGCGCAGCTTGCGGGGTGCTAGTAGCTATTGGGATAGCTCTATGCAGTATGCCTGATGCAGGTAGCTCTAATATGAGCAATATTAAAATGACACCTAAACAGTATGCAAGATATTCACTTAATGATCTAAAAGAATATAAATGTTTAGCTGTGTTATATGGTAAAGAATCATCATGGAATTACAATGCATACAATGCCAGTAGTGGTGCAGTAGGCATACCTCAAGGCAAAAGTATCTATCTATTAACAGCTACTCCAATAGAGCAAACTGAATGGGGCTTACGCTATATTAAGCATAGGTACTCAACACCATGTAGAGCCTTAGCACATTGGAGTAAGTACGGATGGCACTAAGAGATGCAAGCCATAGAGAGCTTGGATTGCAGAAGTGGAAAGACCAACGCCTTAGAGTATTAAAGCGTGATGGTTATATCTGTGCATACTGTGGTCAGGAAGCAGACCAAGTGGATCATGTGATACCACGCAAGGTAGGTGGTACTCATGACTTGGATAACCTAGTTGCCTGCTGTAAGAGCTGCAATAGTAAGAAGGGTGCGCTTGATGAAGGCTCTTTTTTAGGCGTACGCTCTACCCCCCCTGTCTTTTCAGGGCATATCTCCACGATGCAGTCCAAACCGATGCCAGACAGTCCTTTTACGCTCAAACCTAATCCGAGTCAATGACAACTAAGACCAAAGCTAAACCGCCACTACGAGGGGCAACTAAACCAAGGGTTCATAGCCCACTTCTTAAAGGCAAATCACGCTCTGAAGAAGTCTTAGAGATGATTGAGCGTCTAAAGATGGACAAGCTCATGCCTTATCAGGAGTTCATCCTTAAACAAATGATGATGGTGGATAAGAAAGAGCAATACAGAGTTAAGACTGCCCTGCTGCTCATTTCAAGACAGAATGGCAAGTCTCACTTAGGCAGAGTGCGTGTTATCTGGGGCATGTTCTATGGCAATGAGAAGAAGCACATCATCATGTCCTCTAACCGAGCAACTGCCCTTATGACCTTTAGAGAAATTGCATGGATCATAGAATCAACCCCAGAACTAAAAGCAATGACTAAGGCAGTGCGATATGCCAATGGCGGGGAACGAATAGAGCTGCTCAATGGTGCAACACTTGACCTAGTATCAGATACCCGAGACTCAGCCCGTGGTCGCACAGCTGACTTCTTATGGATTGATGAAGTGCGAGAGATATCTGAGGATGGCTATAAGGCTGCTATCCCAACAACTCGCGCTAGAGCTAATGCTCAAACATTTTTGACTAGCAACGCTGGCGATGCATTCTCAACAGTTTTGAATAATTTGGTCGAGCGCGCCAAAGATTACCCGCCAGAGACTTTTGGCTACTATGAGTATTCTGCGCCACAGTATTGCAAGATAGACATTAGATCAGAATCCTTTTGGCAAGATTCTGTAGCACCCAGTAATCCTGCACTTGGATTTACTGTCACTAAAGAATCTATTGAAGAAGCTATAGCTACTGCTCCTATTGAGACCACTCGTACTGAGACTTTATGCCAGTGGATAGATTCGCTTCAAAGTCCTTGGCCTCATGGCATTCTTGAGGAGACTAGCGATAACACACTAGAACTAGCAGTTGGGGCTTATACTATATTTGGTTTCGATGTCAGTCCTTCGAGAAGGAACGCATCTTTAGTCGCTGGACAATTACTTCCAGATGGAAGGATTGGCATCGGAA
>Ga0214919_10006691_pt1 | contig 15749 bp, 12 predicted proteins | sample LL1503_MetaG_FD_177994 | JGI IMG/M metagenome (GOLD analysis project Ga0214919, IMG submission 177994) | Freshwater microbial communities from Lake Lanier, Atlanta, Georgia, United States - LL-1503 | ecosystem: Environmental > Aquatic > Freshwater > Lake | place: USA: Georgia | collected... | reverse complement strand
GTGGTTGGCGCAGTGCTGCTGCTGTATGTGCTGCTGGGCTGCGTGATGGACGAACTGTCGATGTTGCTGCTGACGATTCCGGTGCTGTTCCCGGCCATCATGGGCTTGGAGTTGTGGGGCCTGGGCGCGCAAGACAAAGCCATCTGGTTTGGCATTCTGGTGCTCATGACGGTTGGCATTGGCATGATTGCGCCGCCCGTGGGGCTCAATGTGTACGTGGTCAACAACCTCGCCCGGGATGTCGCCATGAGCGAGACCTACCGGGGCGTCATGCCCTTTCTGGTCTGGGACGCGCTGCGCGTGCTGCTGCTGCTGTTCTTTCCCATGCTCAGCCTGGGCTTGGTGCGCTTGTTGTTTTGACGCAGCCCGCCTTGACTGCACCGCCGGCGCCCTCGGCCACTGCCACCCTACCGTGGTTTTTATGGGTGCTCGCTCTAGGCAATCTGGTGGTGTGCACCGGGGCCAATAATGCCGGAGCCGGGGCAATGTGGTCCCGCACAAGGTGCTGACCTGGCGCAACAAAGACACCATGCAGGTGGCCGGGATCATTGGGCGCATGTGCTGCCGGTGATTGGCATCAATGTCTCGGAGTCACCGGCCATTGGGGAGAAGTTCAGCCGCCTGCGCGATGAGCTGTGGTGGCGGGCGCGGGAGTGGTTTGAGGCGATGAACTGCGCGCTGCCCGATGATGAGATGCGTGGCCTGCCCTCACCCGATGTGGCCGATGCGTTTGTGCTGACCTTTGCCGATGCTGCTGAATTCGTGCAATACTCTTCTCCTCCTCAATGACATCGAAGTCTTTCTTGCCTTCCATCAGCAAACCCAGCCAGGGCTTCAAAATGTGGCCCTTGGGGATGCCACCGACAGCTACGGAGAATTTGCGGTCAACCAGAGCGCTGATGCCCAGGCGCTTGGTATATTGCCTAACCAGCGCCAAACCGGTGTTGGAGTTGAGGACGTAGGAGAGTTTTTTGATAATAAAGTCGGCCATGTGGTGTGCACCTTCAGGGTTAGCTCTGTATGCGGTCTAAGTCTCTGATTTAGATGAAGAAATTGACTTTTTTTGAGGTTTTGTCACGGATTCAGGTTAATAGCCCGGTAGCACTCTTGCGAACGGATTTTTCAGACCATCCTTAAGGAGTTTCCCATGAATTTTGTTGGTACCAGCCTTGTCGTCGCATTGTTGGCGGTTGTGACCTTCAGTTTTGCCGCTGAACCCACCCCTTACGAGCAAACAGCCATCGTCAAAGACGCTTGGAGCGCGTACTTCAAGGGTAATTTAGAAGGGGCACTTAAGGCCTTCGATGCCAAAGCCGATGACGCCAAGTCTAAAAAGAACGCCGCTGCCGCTGACGGCCGTGGTTGGACTTTGCTGGCCATGGGTAAAACCTCGGATGCGCGCAACGCGTTCAAAGACGCTTTGGCGATTGACCCCAATTTTTCTTATTCTTACAGCGGCCTTTATTCCGCTGAAGGCCTGTTGTTGGTGCCCTACCAAAAAGCTTGGGGCTTGGTGAACTTGGGCCGCTTTGATGAAGCTGCCAGCTATTTCAATGATGCCAAAAAAGAAGCCCCTGCCGATTTGCAATGGCTGATGGATGACGGCTTTGCTTGGATGGCTTACTACAAGGGTGACAGCGCCGGTGCCGAGAAGATGTTCAAAGACGTGATCGCTAAAAACCCCAAAGCCTATTTGTCTTTGACCGGTTTGGGCACGGTTTCCATGAAAAAGAAAGACTACGCGGCTGCGGCTTCTAACCTGAGCCAGTCTTTCAAACTCAACCCTTACCAGGCATTGGCCTCTTACACCAGCAATGCCGATACCCTGATTAACGCTGGTCAATTCAAAGAAGCTAAAGAGATGTTGTTGATGGGCGAATATGCCTATCCCTACTCGGCTGACCTTTATTACTTAATTTCACGCGCCAGCAACGGTTTGAATGATGAAAAAGTCGCGCTATCGAGCTTGACCTATGCCGCCAGTTTGGCGCCTTTCTATATTGACCCCGTGTTTGACAAGATCAAATTGACCGGTAAAGCCAAGCAAACCGCTTTGTTGTCCATGGCTTGGTCGCTTTACTACGGCGGCTCAGCTGCTGCTGCTATGAAACGCTTCGACCAGTACACCCAAGCCGGAGGCTCGGACGTCAGTGGTCATTTGGGTACAGGTTGGTCACAGCTGGCATTGAAAAAATACCCTGAAGCCGTCAAAGCTTTTGAAGAAGCCTCTGGCTTCTTCAAAAAAGCTGCCGAAAACGCCGACGCTTTGGCTGGTTTGGGCTGGGTGGCTTATGCCAAAAACGACATGGCAGGTGCCGAGAAGTTCTTCAACGCCTCCACAAATAAAGTGCCTTTCTACGCTTCAGCCACCACTGGCTTAGCAACCATCCAATACGGTAAAACCACGTTGGTCAAAGCCGGCTGGGAAGCCTATTTCAAAGGCGACCTCAAAGGCGCTTTGGCAGCTTTCAAACTCAAAGAATCGGACGCGGCTTCTGCCATCAACCCCGCAGCCTTGGACGGCATGGGTTGGACGCAATTGGCTATGGGTGAGCCCAAAGCAGCCAATGCTTCATTTGCAGCAGCTTTGAAAATCGACCCCAACTACTACTCGTCACAAAGCGGCGTCATCGCTGCCAAACGTGCTGACTTGGTGATCTACAACACCGCTTGGGCCAAGCTGGAAGCTGGCCAATTTGACGAAGCTATGGTCAAGTTCGAACAAGCCCGTGGCGAGATGCCTGCCGAGATCAAATGGTTGATCGACGACGGTTTGGCTTGGATGGCTTTCTACAAGAAAGACTATGCCGGCGCACAAAAAGCTTTTGCCGCCATCGTTGCCGCCAACCCCAGAGCCTATTTGTCTCATAAAGGTTTGGGCTACGCGTTGACCGAACTCAAGCAATACGAAGCCGCCGTCAAGTCGTTGGTGGCAGCATACAACTTGGCACCTTACCAAGGCGTGGCCGCTTTCACAGGCCCTACTGTCAAGATGATCGATGCCGGCGCGTTTGTCGATGCTCGCGAGGTCTTGAAACTGGGCGAGTTGATTTACCCTGACTCTGCTGACATTCAGTTCTTGCTGGCACGCGCCTACAACGGCTTGAACAACCAAGCCGATGCAGACAAGAAAGCCTTGGCCGCTGTCTCCTTGGCACCTGCTTACATCGACCCTGTGTTGAGCAAACTGAAGATTTCCGCTAACATGATGCCCATCGTGCTCTCAACTTTGGGCTGGGGCAACTACTACGTTGGTAATTTTGAAAACGCCATCAAGCGTTTTGAAGAGTCCAACAAAGCGGGCTCGAAAGACCCCAACAACGGTCGCGGCATTGGCTTTACCTACTACCGCATGGGCAAGCACAAAGAAGCCGTGCCTTTCCTTGAAGCAGTCTTAGCGCTGGAACCCAAAACCTTGTTGCCTATCCCCCGTAACAAGCCCGTTCCTGGCTTTCCCTTCTCTTACTGGTATGTCGAGTACACCGCTGGCTCCATTTTGGGCTGGGTGAACTACCGCTTGGGCAATGGCGAAAAAGCTGAGAAGTTGTTTGCAGCTGAAGTCAGCCGCAACCCCTTCAGTTTGGACGCTTTGTCGGGCATGGGCTTTGCCAAGACCTTGCAAAAAGACAAAGCTGGTGCCACCAAGTACTTCCAAGAAGCCTTGAAAGTCAATGCCACCTACGGTGACGCTTTGTTTGGTTTGCAAGAGTTGAAAAAGCTTTGAAACCAGCCGTCAGCTTAAAACTGCGCAGCCGCATCAACCTTGAGCCTGATACTGAAGGCGAATGCGGCATGCTGTTTGATACCCAGACCGCGGTGATTTGCGCATGCAACTCATCCGGCTGGGTGCTGGTCGAGGCGATGAAAAAGGGCGCGCATGTGGCCCGTCTCACCGACCTCTTGACCGAGCAATTTGATATCGATGAAGATACGGCACGCAAAGATGTTTTGTCTTTGGTGAAAGAGCTGCGAACCTTGGACATGCTAGAGGCGAAATGAAATCTAAACCACTCAGGGTGGCGTTAACAGGTTGGGGTGGTTTAGATAATCCGGAGCCGGGTCTGACAGTGGCAAGAGCCCTGCGGGACTACTGGAACGGCCCCCTGGAAATTCTTGGCTTGGTCTACGACACCTGGACCACCGGTGCTTGGACACCCGGTGTGGCTAACTCCGTCCACATCATTTCCCCGATAGCCAATGGCGACTTTGCTGCCCTGCAAAGGATTTTGGCCATCCATCATGAGTATCCGATTGATGTGCTCTTGCCTTGCTTGGATTTAGAGGTGCCGCTTTACGCTCGTTTGGCCAAGCGCTTGCTGCGCGAGGGCATTCGTACTTTGCTGCCCGACCCTGGCGACAGCTTCAAAATCATCAAGCCTCAGCTTTACTGGTTTTGTTACTCAAACCAAATCATCACGCCCAAAACCACGCATGTGCTGGATATTTCCTCTGTGGCTTTGCATGCGGATTTGTTTGGCTACCCGCTGTGGGTCAAGGGCACGGTGGCAGGTGCCAAGCGGGTTTACAACGCCCACCAAGCGGCTTATGAAGCCAGCCTGTTGGCCGCCAAATGGGGCGGTGGTGTTTTGCTGCAAGAAGCGATTGAAGGCTCTGAGCATGTGGTGTCCATGGTGGCGCGTGAAGACGGTTCATGCTTGGCCATGACCATGATGCGCAAAATTGGCCTCAATGCCCGCGGCAAAGGTATGGTCGGTTCGGTGGTGGAAGACCCCAGCCTGCGCAAACTGGCTCTGCACATCCTCTCCAAGCTCAACTGGCGTGGCCCGCTGGAACTTGAATTCGTGCGCTCGCAAAGCAATGGTCAGTTTTATTTGCTGGAAGTCAACTGCCGTTTCCCCTCTTGGGTTTACCTCACGGCTATGGCAGGGGCTAACCAACCCATCGCCTTGGTCAAAGAAATTCTCGAGCCCGGCAGCCGCGCTCCCAAAAAAGCCCAAGTCGGTGCCATGTATGCGCGGGATGTGCAAGAGATGGTGGTGCCAGCCGCCTCCATCGTTGCATTGGCCCGCACAGGTTCGGCAGTTGTTCCCGCGCCTGCTGTCATCAAGTCTCGCCGTGGCGATGTGTCGGTGGCGGTAACCGGTATTTCCGCACTGGAATTAACCCAGCCTGGCTTGGGTGTAGGTCGCAGCTTGCGCAGTGCGCCTGAAGTCGGGCAAGTCATTGGTTTGGGCTATGCCTCGACCGACACCGGTTTGTTTCGCAAGGAAATCTTTGATGTATGCGCCCGCATGCCGATTGACGACAACGAAGACAAGCCCGAGCGCTGCGATGAAGCCACCTTGAACCGTTTGTTGGCGATTCAAAAAGCGCATGGCTTGGACATGGTGATTCCCAATTTGGATGTAGAGATTGCACGCTACCAACGCATCTCGGGAGAATTACGCGCCCACGGCATCCACACTTTGCTACCAACACCACAAGCCACCGACAAGCTGAGCAAGCAAGGCCTCATCAAATTAGGTCAACGCAATGGCTATGCTGATTTTGACTTCCCCCCTACCGTGGTGGTGGGCAGCAGAAAAGAATTGCAAGCGGCTTGGAAACGCTTTGGTTCACCCATGATGATCAAGGGATTAAATTCACTGGCCACCAAAGTGTTTAGCTTGGCGCAAGCCGAGTTGGCTTTTGCCAGCTACAAAGAATTTGGCGAAGACAAAATCATTGTGCAAGCAGTGGTTTTTGGTGAAGAGTTCAGCATTGGGCTGGTCTGCGACAACGACAGCAATTTGTTTGACGTCCTGCCCCTGAAAAAAACCGTCATGTGCGAACGCGGAAAAACCTGGTCTGGCATCAAAGTGGATATGCCTGATGTGGTGCGCCGCTTGGGCGGCCTACTCAAAAAAGTGGGCTGGCAAGGTCCCGCAGATGTCGAACTCATACGCGACATCACCACAGATCGTATGATTTTGATTGAGGTCAATCCACGCTTACCCGCTTGGATAGGTTATGGTGAGTTGGTCGGCGTCAATTTGCCGCGAGAACTGATGCTCAAAGCGCTGGCACGCACTCCCCTGCCCACGCCCAAAGCAGCTGCTTTGGACAAAGATTTGGTGTTTTTACGCACCGCCCAAGAAATTTCCGCCAGCGCCAGCGCCATGGCCATGTTTATAAATCGAGGAGAGATCCGTCATGTTAGTCGCCGTTAAAAAGAAGTATGAAACCCCCCGCTTGGAGCAGTTAGCCACCCAGCAAGGCATGCAAAAACACCGCGTGCATGAAATCAAATCAGAGGACTCTGACTTTGATGAAATGGGCGATGTCAACGAACTCTTGGCCGAGTTTGGCTCGCCCCTGTACATCGTGTCGGAAAAATCCGTGCGCACGCTTTACCGATCATTTCGGGACGCGTTCACGGCCCCAGGCATTGACACCATCATTGGTTATTCCTACAAAACCAATTACCTGCCCGCTGTGTGCGCCATCTTCCAACAAGAGGGTGCCTTTGCGGAAGTGGTCTCTGGCATGGAATACGACTTGGCGCGTTCCCTCAATGTGCCTGGACACCAAATCATTTTCAACGGCCCCTACAAACAAACCCATGAACTCATTCGTGCGGTGACCGAAGGCGCGCTCATCAATATCGACAGCTATGACGAGCTCGATGCCTTGGCGAAAATTGCCAAGCAAATGAAAATGACGGCACGCATTGGCCTGCGCATCAATTTCCAGCATGGCGAGCAGTCATGGACCAAGTTTGGTTTCAACTACGACAACGGCGACGCGGTCGAAGCCCTGAAAAAAGTGAAAAAGGCCGGCACCTGCCTGAGCTTGGAAGCACTGCACAACCACTCCGGCACTTACCAAGTCAACCCCGATATTTACGCGCGCACCGCGCAAGTGCTCACCGGTGTAGCGAAAAAAGTCATAGAACTGGGCATGCCTCCTGTGCGCATTGCTGACTTTGGCGGCGGCTACCCTTCAAGCAACCGTCTCAAGCCTGCCTTCGAGTCTGTAGAACTCGGCGGCGGCGCGGGTCGACACCTGCAACCCTTTGCCGATGCCATCATTGGCGGTCTGACCAAAGCGGGCAAAGCCTTTGGCGAGCGTCCCACTTTGATGTTGGAACCTGGGCGTGCGGTCATCGATTCAGCCATGAAAATGGCTTGTACGGTGGTCTCGCGTAAATCCATTCCAGGCCGAGGAGACGCGGTCATTGTGGACGCGGGCGTCAACCTCTTGCCCACCGCGTATTGGTATGACCATGGCGTGGAAGCCGCTGCTTTTGACGATGAAGCCGCCGTCATGGGCGCGCAACCTGTGTCGGTGTTTGGGCCTTTGTGCATGCAAATCGATGTGCTGCGCGAACGCGCCATGCTGCCCCCCATGTCTTTGGGTTCCTCATTGGTGGTCTCCAATGTGGGCGCTTATTGCTTGACCCAGTCCATGCAGTTCATTCAACCCCGCCCTGCGGTGGTTTTACTGGGTAAAAACGGGCCGGAAGTGATTCGCCGCCGCGAAACCCGCGAAGATATTTTTGCGCTGGACTCGGTGCCCAAGCACTTGAAAAACAAAGCGCCTAAGGCTTAAAGCCTCATGCTGGCCTACGCCAAGACTCCTTGGCAAACCTACGCAAGCGCTTGGTTGAATGCGCAGGCGCAAGTTGTTTTTCTCAGCTCGCCTTTGCAGGGGTTTTTGTTTTTATTGGCGCTGACCTTGTACTCGCCATGGAGTGCAGCCGGCATGGCGCTGGGCGCTCTCATGGCGCTGTTTATTTGCGCCAATGTGCTGCGCCAACACCCTCTGGAGTGGAGCAACGGCTTTAACCTGTTTGATGGCGCTGTCATCGGCTTGCTGTGGGCAGGCCTGTTGTCGCGAGATATGCAGTCTGCTGTGTTGCTGGCCATGGCGATTGGCGCTTGCTACGCCATGCGTTTTAAGCTGGTCAGCACCGCTTACAGCTATGGCTTTCCCTCGCTTGGCGTGGCCTCGTTGGTGACGCTGTGGGCGGCTATTTATGTAACGGTTTATTTCAGTGGTGACTTTTGGTCTATGGGCATGCGCACCGAGCCCAGCAACTTGTCTTTGGGCTTGGCGAGCTTGTGTTTGTTGGTGGCCATGCTGCTGCACAACATCCGCGCCACGCTGTTTGCACTGGTCGGCGCGGTCTTGGTGGGCCTTGCGTTTTTCTATATCCAAAATTTACAGCCCTCACTTGCTAACACCCTTGTGCTGGGGTTCACCGTGTTTTTGGTGCTGTTCTCGCTGCCTGGAACCTTGCTCCCTGGTCACGCCAAGGCCTACCCCTTAGCCGCCTTGGCCGGCTTGATCACTCTGGGTTTGGAATTGGCTTGGCCCCATTTGAGCGGCTTGTCGCACCTGCCCTCGCTGATGGCGCCCATGTTCTTAGGTATTTGGGCGGTATTTGCTTTGATCAAACGCCAACACCGCTTGATGTTTCTTGACCCCGGCGTGCAAGCCTTGGCCCAACATTTGCGCAACGCAAAAGGCCAAGGTGGTGCGGTGGTACTCACGGGTGCGGGCATCAGCACCGCGTCAGGTATTCCCGACTACACGCGTGGCGATTGGCTTGAACCTGGCGTGCCTTTGGCAACCTACAACTACGCTGGTTTTATTTACAACCGCTATTCACGTTTGATGTACTGGAACTCATGCCACCGTTTTTTTAAAACCGCTTCTCAAGCCAAAGTCAACCCCGCGCATCTGACACTGGCCGCTTTGCAACAAGCCGGCTTTGTCAGCACCGTGATCACGCAAAACGTGGATGGCTTGCACCAAAAGGCCGGCACACAAAGTACGGTTGAATTGCACGGCAATATCGACCATGTGCATTGCTTGCTTTGCGGGGTTTCTCAAAATTGGCCCGAACCACCCCGCTGGCAACACAATGACGCGGTATGCGAATGCGGCGGCTTCCTCAAACCCGCGGTGATTGCTTTTGGTGAAGATATTTCTTTGGCCACTTGGCAACAAGCGCAACAAGCGGTCAGCACCTGCAGCGTGATGCTGGTGATTGGCACCCAAGTGGCAGTCACGTCTGCCTTGGCGTTGATAGAGCAAGCCCGACTGCGCCAAGTCACATGCTTTTTCATCATGCCAGGCTACCCAGCCTGTGTGCTGACTGAGCAAGACCGCATTCTGTTTTACAAAGCCGAGGCCTTGTTGCCAGCCCTATCAGACTACCTGGGCTTATCAAAAGCCCAGCTTTGACTATGGCAGCAGTGACCATACCTGAATTGCAAGCTGCTGCACAAGCACTGAAAGCAGCAGATGGACTGCTGATCACAACTGGGGCGGGCATGGGCGTCGACTCAGGCCTGCCCGACTTTCGCGGCAGCAGTGGTTTTTGGAAAACCTATCCTGCGCTGAAAGCCAGTGGTTTGCAATTTCAAGACATCGCCAACCCCAACGCCTTTGAACACCATGCCAGACAGGCATGGGGGTTTTATGGGCACCGATTGCAGCTGTACCGTGACACACAGCCTCACGCAGGTTTCGCTGTACTCAAGCGCTGGACGCAAAAAAAGCCCAATGGCAGCTTTGTTTTCACCAGCAATGTCGATGGGCAGTTTCAGCGTGCAGGTTTTTCAGCGCAGCAAGTGTACGAATGCCATGGCACCATCCATCGCTTGCAGTGCACACGCCCGTGCCAGTCCATCACCTGGTCTGCTGATGTCTTGAAACCCGATACAGATACGCAACACTGCCTATGGCGGAATGACCTTCCCTTGTGCCCTGACTGTGGTGCACTGGCAAGACCGAATATCTTGATGTTTGGCGACTGGAATTGGGTCGACACGGCTCGTCAATCCAACGAGGCGGCATTGGAGGCTTTTTTATCATCGAGAAAGCAGATGGTGGTGATTGAAATTGGCGCAGGCACCGAGGTAGCCACGGTGCGCTCTTTTTCCGAACGCATCGCCACCGCTTACCAAACCACTCTGGTACGGATCAACCCCAGAGAGCCACAATCCCAGTTAAGCGACTGCATAGGCATTGGGATGGGCGCGCAGGCGGCTTTGCAAGCCATTGATGCCCTTCTTCAAGACTGAGAAATGGGGCGAACTGAAGGAAACTGATCTGAATCAAACACAAAATTCCTGACAGGCTCCAAGACCAAGTTGATGAAGTATGTGAGCGATGCCAACAAGCTCTTCAGTCGTTACTCTTTTCCCACTGCGTGCCTGATTTTGAGTGGGCACGTTCTAAACCTGAAGTGATGCGCTCATGCAGCTTTGCCGCATCGAGATTGTGAAGAGGGCAACTATCGGGGTATTGCACCCCGCTGTAAACGGCAATTGCTCAAATTGCTCAAAGAAGTAGAAATGATGCTGTCGATCATGTGGCGGGAATCTCGGACACCCGCAGCATGACTACACTTCACTCCTACCAAAGAGTTTGAGTATGAAAGCCATCTGGAAGAACACAGTCATTGCTGAAAGCGACGATACCGTCATGGTCGAGGGGAACCACTATTTCCCTGAGGCTTCGGTCAAGCGTGAGTACATCAGCTTTAGCAACCACAAGACCAGTTGCGCCTGGAAGGGTCAGGCCAGTTATTACGCCATCAACGTCAATGGTGACGTGAACCCAGACGCTGCCTGGTACTACGCCGAGCCCAAAGAGGCCGCCGCCAACATCAAAGGCCGCGTCGCGTTTTGGAAAGGCGTGCAGGTCAGCTAATCGGCTGCGCCATCGCAAGGGGCTCCGCATAAATCTCAGGTTTTGGTCGAGCGGCTTGGATTTTGCTTGGCGGCGGTGGAAGTCAAAACGTCGGCGTTTTTCTGGAAATTGGCTCGGATTAATTTTTTGACCATACCGGATTCCTTGGGCAGCCCTGGCCCGGTCACCAACTACGAATCGGTCGGATCCGGTTGAGTTGTTAGGGGGCAGCCCGCATGCGCACGATGGGCTCGCCCCGGGCGTCCAATTCATAGGTCTGCCCTACCAATTCCACCTTAGGGGTTATTCCACCGGTGGCGATCAGTATCGAGCGGGTCGAGGACTTACCGTTTTGCATAGTCATCAAGTGCAGGTAGGCGTCTCCTTCCGGCGGGATAAGCTTCAAGGTCAATTGAGAAGGTTTGCCGGTCAATAACCGCCAGGCGCTCTGCCCCGGCTGTTCCGAGGACCATTGAACCCGCTCAAGCGCAATGTCAATCTTGGCATCACTGCCCACAACTTCCTCAAGCCGGAGCGTCACGTTCAGCGACTGACCCGCCACAGGTTGGGTGGGCTCAAACTGATAAAAACTAATGATGCCAGATCGCACTTTGCCGGCGGGCTCAGGCCCACCACGCCACTTGCCGAAGCGGCCTGCGTCAACCTGTTCGGCCACCGCAGGAGGGGCGTCCTTGGCTGCTGGCCCAATGGTTTGCTGCAGTGGTTTTTCGTCGCACGCCAGCAAGGGCCAAACTGGTAGAAGCACTAGTACCAGCAGTGGCAGTCGGCTAAGCCGCTTCGCGCTCAACTCAGCCGCCACAGCGCTAATTTATGACCGCATCGGGAACCATTAAAAATATCTTCCGGCTTCGGCGCCCCGATCGAAACCGTGTAGCTTCTTCCCTGTGTCACAGAGATGAAGTTTGTGAATGCATCGTCCATGTAGAACGATACTTTATTGCCTAAGCTGTCTCGTCCTTCTAGCGCGTAGTCATTGCTAGACATTAGCTTGTCCAGATCATTTACAAACTTCAAGCCAAGATTCCCGGTAAAGGTTGCTGTAAAGGTAAAGCGCTTGCGCATACCTAGGCCGTTAGAATTAGAGGCACCATTCAGGTTTCGATTGAAGCAAAAAGGGCTGCTGTCTGCGCTTGCGACTACCGCTGCGTCCGCGTAGGTGGGCGTAGTCATAGTCAAATTTATGTATAAGACTTCAAGGTCATCTGCACCTGTAGTAGCGGCACCTTTGCTTGCAACGCTGCTGATTGCCGAATCAGCGATGGCTGTACTCACGCCAAGTGCATGCTTGGTTTTAATATTCTCCGCATCCAGAATGCTCTGAATATCCAAATTTGGGTTAGCCTTAACATATTGCGCTAAAAAACTGAAGATCGTGGCTGACTCATGGCTCGATCGCATCGCCACAATCGCTTTCCACAAGGGAGTAAAACCATGACGTTTACCCATTTGGTACATCACAATGCCGACGGATTCTTCCGAATAGAAGCCTTTCCGAACGCCATCCCTCGTATACTGATCCAGATCTGTCACGCCCCCCGCCCCCTGCTTTACTCCCGCCGTATCGATGTAGTACCGGCAACCCGACGCCCCGAGCGCCCCCGAGCTGCCCACAGCACCGCAAAGCGGGGACAGCATACCGCCTATGGCGGTTCCGTATCCCTCCCCGTAGGCCAGACTGGCGTCCTTAAATTCCTTGGTTGAATGACTTCCACCGGGATTATCCGAGTAAGACAAGACACTTTGTAGGTAGTGACCCAATTCATGGCCAATCACGCCCTGATCAAATTCATCGGTATCGACATCTGCCTTACCCAAAATAAACACGCCGGGCAAGGCGCCTGAATCGGAGAAGTGCGACGTGCCGATTTGCCCTTTCGCCTTGTCACCGCTCGTACCTACGTTGTCGACGCTCCAGTAAACATTCACGCTGGGCATTTTGACTGTCCCGTCCGCAATTCTTAAGTTATCGGCCGCGATATAGATCAATTCCAGTATTGAAAAGGGCCCCGACTGCCGCGTCTTGCTGGTGTCGACACTGCCGTCTGGGTTGAAGCCAATCCCAGCTACTAGGTTAACGGTGTTTTGGCCCCCTGCCACTAAAGTAGTCGTTGAGTCCAATGTGTAAATAGCCTTTGGGCTTGAGGCGCTGGTGTTGTCCCGCACGGGAATATCCCATGAGTAGGCAGCACCAGCAGGACTCTTCAAGTGTGCCTTTACACGCACGATTACTCTACTCCCAGCAAGCACATTGGTAAAAGAATAACTTCCATTTTGATCTGTCAGATCTTCAGCCAGCACCGCATTACCTGCATTTGCATCCAACAATTCCACAACCACACCCTTGACAAAGAAGGTGCGTAAATCTGCCGTTGCGTAACTGTGGCCGCCGGTAGTGCTGTCTACCTTTGGCGCCAGAGCAGTGACGCTACCACTGACAGTTTCTCCACCTGCGCCTGCGCCTGTGACCGCCGCCAACAACCGGGGCATCACAGCCCGTTTGGCAACAGGGATCTGTGCCAGCATGTCGAACTCCCCAACGATTTCTTCGCCATCCTTGATAACGAGTTTGGCTACACCAGCAACCACCGCCGGACAGTCTGCGAATATTTCTTCCTGGTCGTTATCTTGTTCAGCGCTTTCACCGCCATCGAGCGGTGCAAGGTCGCGCAATAGGCAGGCTTTGCCGCCCAGGGTAACCTTGAGTTTAAGGTGCAGGTTTTCTCCCACTAGATTAATAATTGAGGCTGTATTCGGGCGTATGGTTTGCGATACTTCATCTCGGTCCAGGGAAAAATCAGTGTTGACGTAATCGATTGAAGCCAGTGGATCGTCTTCATCAGAGGCTTCATCAAAAACCTCCTTGACCATGTCCGCGGGCACGGAGTCTTTCAGAAGCGGGTTGGCCAAGGCCGTTTGCAAAGAGCTTTTGAAGGCGTTCTGGGTCGCGATCGAGCCTTTTTTGATGTCTCCTTTGGCGTCTACCGCTCCGGCCAAAGCATCCATAACAGCGCTGGCGCTGCTGCCAAGCTTTCCGTCCTTCTCCATTTGTGAAAACACAGTCAACACAGCCCCATATTTTCCAGCCGTGCTGTCGGGCAGCTTTGCGCTGGTGCTTATCACCGGCGTAATAGCATTGATGTCCACACCCTTGAGGCCAAAGTGGGCTGCCGTCTTAGCCGCCGAGGTGGCAAAAGTTGCCTCCGTTGGCCGGGCACCTGCAGCGCGTACGGCAAGCTCGGTGAGCGGCGTAGCGCTCACGGTTCTCGACGTGCTACTGCAACTGATGAAGGTGTTCAGAGGCACTGCAGTCTTTGTGGTGCCGGTGGCCTCGTCTTTGTAAGTTCCGCCACTGCAACTCACCTTGACCAGGCCAGTGCTGCTGGTGCAAATATTACCCTCAAAACTGGCTACGCCAGCCACCGTCGTCCCTTTGAACTGGGTTCCCAAGCTATTTACAGCAGAACAGGTTCCACCCTCGACGGGGGCGAGAACATAGTTCACCTTAAAAGCCTGCGTTGATACGGTTGCAGGTGTGCCGCCGCAGCCAAACAATCCGGCCACGGCAGCACTGGCGCAAATGGAATAAAAAAGTCGGGAAAACGACCTAAATTGAGTCGGGGGGATGTCTGTCGATCGAGGCAGTCTAATGGCGCCAGTGGACATCATATTTGTTTTCATTTTTCTCCTTCAATCCTTGTTTAATGAACATTTATAAACTTGGCCGGGGTGGTAGCGAGCAGAACCAGTCTGAAAAGAATAGCACTTTTGGAGGTTTGTGCCGAGAATAGCAATTTTTTAGTTTTGAGTAGTTGAGGTAAACCCTAGAGCAAACCCTTGTAGCAAGGCTTTGTCGGCCTATAGGCCGTGAATTGGCCCCGAAAGAGCCAGACAAACTTAATGCCAGCTTGAGCCGCACTCAGGTTTCATGCATCTGATCGGCGCTGCCCAAAAATGCTGATGTTCCTCGTATAACGGGCAAACCGTTTACTTGGATGCTGCATGATTCTTGGACCGACTGCCCGACCGTTTGTTGTTACTGGGGGTGAGTTTGCCCGCTCGGTGCGCCGGCGTCGGGACCTGGTGATGGCGTTTCAGTACGTCAACACCGAGCCGGCGATGGTGATCTGGTCGGGTACGCGCCAGGCCGGGGCGTTTGCGATTTGCCTGAGTGCGGCGCACGCGTACCTGGATGACTACCTGGATGACAACTACCTGGTGTTTCAGGCGATGGCTGCGGCCCAACAGATCGGCTACCACCCGTCTGACAAGTCAGTCGTCCGCAAAATCGCTGACCGGATTTTGGAGGACCGGGCATGATCACCAGCCCGGCAGGCCAGCAACCGCTTTCAGCAGGCGCTCATTGAGCGCGGGCAGGCGCCCTTGGTCTTCAACGAGGTCAAACCGACCATCGACTGGATCATCGGCACGGAGCGTCGCACCCGGGTGAACTACAAGATATTGCCGCGGGAGAAGGACGACGAGGCAATCTTGGATACCCGCAGCATGACTACACTTCACTACTACTAAGGAGTTTGCGTATGAAAGCCGTCTGGAAGAACACCGTCATTGCTGAAAGCGACGACACCGTCATGGTCGAGGGGAACCACTATTTCCCTGAGGCTTCGGTCAAGCGTGAGTACATCAGCTTTAGCAACCACAAGACCAGTTGCGCCTGGAAGGGTCAGGCCAGTTATTACGCCATCAACGTCAATGGCGAGGTGAACCCAGACGCTGCCTGGTACTACGCCGAGCCCAAAGAGGCCGCCGCCAACATCAAAGGCCGCGTCGCGTTTTGGAAAGGCGTGCAGGTCAGCTAATCGGCGGCGCCATCGCAAGGGGCTCCATCAGATGCCATGACGAGGCAGTAAAGTGAGGCACGGTGGCCCCTCGCCGGGCCTGGGCTCAAACTGGCAGCAGCGAGGATAAACTGGCGTAAGCGCAGCAGCTGGCGCTTTAGGCTGAAGTTCCTCCTCTAAAAGGCCGTGTTTTCCCAATGAAACCCCTGGATTTTTTGCTTCCGCGCTCTGTCTACGATTTGATCTGGTTGATCAAGTCGAGGGCGCGTTTTTGTGTGTGGTTTGGCG
>Ga0214919_10006690_pt1 | contig 15750 bp, 18 predicted proteins | sample LL1503_MetaG_FD_177994 | JGI IMG/M metagenome (GOLD analysis project Ga0214919, IMG submission 177994) | Freshwater microbial communities from Lake Lanier, Atlanta, Georgia, United States - LL-1503 | ecosystem: Environmental > Aquatic > Freshwater > Lake | place: USA: Georgia | collected... | reverse complement strand
ACAATTGCGATGTCATCAAAGGAGTACGCACTTCTGGCACGCTTTCCGGGTGCTATTTCAATCTCGCTCATGAGCGGCCCTTCGCTTGGTAGTTAGGTGCATCGGCGACATGTGCAACATCGTGTGGATGGCTCTCCTGCAGCCCGGCTGCAGTAATCTGAATTAAACGGCCCTCGCGGCGCAGCGTTTCAATATCAGGGGCTCCTGCATATCCCATTCCAGATCGAAGGCCGCCAACTAATTGATGGACAACATCTTCAACACTTCCGCGGAAAGCGACTTTGCCCTCAATGCCCTCGGGTACAAGTTTATCTTCGGATAAAACATCGTCCTGCATGTAGCGATCCTTTGAATAGGATTTTTGCTCACCACGTGATTGCATCGCAGCTAATGAACCCATGCCGCGATAGGCCTTGTACTTAACCCCATCAATCTCAACTAACTCCCCCGGTGACTCTTGACATCCTGCTAGCAATGAACCGAGCATTACCGAGTTAGCACCGGCGACGATTGCTTTAACAATGTCACCTGAATACTGCAATCCACCATCGGCGATTAATGGAATACCTGCTTTGTTACACGCCTTCGCCGCCTCCATGATCGCAGTAATCTGTGGAACACCAACACCTGCAACGATTCGAGTGGTACAAATTGATCCTGGACCAACACCAACTTTGACGGCATCGGCACCTGCGTTAATTAATGCCTGTGCACCTGAACGTGTTGCAACATTGCCACCGATTATTTGAGTTGTTGGTGAAAACTTTTTAATCCGTGCAATTGCATCAAGGACTGCACGGTGATGACCATGGGCTGTATCAACGACGACAACATCAACACCGGCAGCAATCAGGGCTTGGGCGCGAGCAAAGCCATCATCACCAACACCCACGGCAGCTCCTGCAAGACCAACGTTTTTTACTAATTTAACGTGTGTGACTTGATCTGCGATTGGCAGATTACGGTGAATAACTCCGATTCCACCAGCCTTAGCCATTGCAATTGCCATCTCAGATTCAGTGACCGTATCCATCGCCGATGAGATCAATGGAACCGCGATTGAGATCGTACGAGTTAACTGCGTTCTTGTATCGACCTCGGAGGGCACTACATCAGAGGCATCGGGAAGTAGAAGGACATCGTCGTAGGTCAGGCCAAGCATCGCCACTTTATCGTTCTCGCTCATTGGCCCTCCTTAATCCGTGAAGGTGGGCAGTCTATCGGGGCTTTAGAGCCCGACTGCACGCTCGATTTCAAGGCAGGCCTGCGTAATATCCTCGACAATAGCAACGTCACTGCACTCTTTGCGATCCCAACCAGGTCCACCCAGAACTATTCGCGGAGCTGGTCGCACAACTGGTAACTCTCGGAAGAACTCAGGCAAAGCATTTTCCTGCAACTGCGCCCACAAAAAAACTGCGGGAGGTGCAGATCTCCTCATTACTGCAGAGATTGCGTCCAGGGGCGTACGTGATCCAAGGAAATATGTCTCGATTCTTCGCTCAGCAAGTGCTGCAGCTAAGGCGTGCAAAGCAAGTGAATGAAGCTCGGCTCCAACTGCAGCTAAAAGAACAGGGCGAGAGTTAAGTGGTTGCTTAACCTCTTTAACGCAATCACGGAGAATTTGTATAAGAACTTCCGTGAGTAGATGCTCTATATCAATTCCCTCACCAGTCTCTTCCCAGTGTTTTCCAACTAAAAAGAGCAGGGGGCTGATGACCTGTGACCAAGTGGAGTCGACTCCATATTGAGCTAAATCTTTGTAGATCTCACCTTCAATAAAAGCCTTATCGAAATTACATGCAGCTTTATACAACGCCTTCACTAACTCATCGCGAGATTCGTGCTCGTAGTTAATCTCTTCAATTTTTAATAAACCTTTATGGCTGATAGCTATCTCTGCCGCCTCACATGGAGCGACCCCTGTTGCAATGAGTCGACGCATCGTCATTAACTTGGCCACATCTGATGGGGAGTATCGTCGATGCGAGCCGGCCTCATGGCCCGAGGCTCCAAGGCCATAGCGGCGATCCCATGTGCGCAGAGTGGAAGGGGCGAGCCCAAGCAGACGGGCAACGGCCGCTACGCTCAAATTCCCTTCGGCTGTGGCCATGTGCCTATCGTTGCGCTTAGTGGGCTAACTCACCACCCCAAACACGCTCAACAACCGGCTTATACCCCCGCGACACTTGAACAACCTATGACGCGGTTGTACTGTGGGGATATGGCCGAACTATCACGACTACCCCGCCCCGTTGCAGATGAATGGGAGTGGCAGTATCAAGGTGCATGCCGTGACTTACCTTCTGAGATGTTTTTTCATCCAGATGGAGAGCGGGGCCCACGTCGGCGCAACCGCGAAAATACTGCCAAAGCCGTCTGTGCAACCTGTCCAGTAATGCTGGCATGTCGTGCGCATGCACTTGCAGTTCAAGAGCCATATGGAATCTGGGGCGGATTATCTGAAGATGATCGCTTGTCAGTAATTACTCGCGATGCAGATTCAGAAATTGTGCATGCATCATAAAGTTTAACTCTCCTCCTGAGTTAATGACAGGAAAAACCCCCTACAGAGAAAACTGTAGGGGGTTTTTATTTCAACTTCTTTTAGTGCGAGTGACCGCCTGGGCCATGTGAATGACCAGCGCCACCTGCATCTGCAGGTGCATCTGCTGGACGCTCGAAGACAACTGCCTCAGTTGTAATAAACATTGCAGCAATTGATGCAGCATTTGCAAGTGCTGAACGAGTTACCTTCACTGGATCGATGACACCATCTTTTGCAAGATCGCCATAAACATCAGTTGCAGCGTTAAAGCCTTCGTTATCTTTCATCGCACGAACTTTTGCAACTACTACGTAGCCTTCAAGTCCAGCATTTTCTGCAATCCAACGAAGTGGCTCATCGCAGGCTTTGCGAACTAAGCGAACTCCGACGGCCTTATCGCCAGTGAAGCCAAGATCGCCCTCTAGAACATCGGCTGCATGCACAAGTGCTGCGCCTCCGCCAACGACGATTCCCTCTTCAACAGCTGCGCGCGTTGCAGAGATTGCATCTTCAAGACGGTGCTTCTTCTCATTGAGTTCGACCTCAGTGTGTGCGCCGACTTTGATAACGCAGACGCCGCCAGCAAGCTTTGCTACCCGCTCTTGCAACTTCTCTTTATCCCATGAGGAGTCAGAGTTTTCAATCTCTTTGCGAAGTTCATTTACACGACCAGCGACTGCTGCCTTGTCTCCTGCGCCTTCGATGATTGTTGTTGCATCTTTTGAGACCACGATGCGACGTGCACGACCAAGATCTTCCAATGTTGCAGCATCTAACTTCATGCCAACCTCTGCTGAAATAACCTGTCCACCGGTTAGTGTTGCAATATCTTGCAACATCGCTTTACGACGATCGCCAAAGCCAGGTGCCTTAACGGCAACAGAGGCAAAGACTCCGCGCATGCGGTTAACAACCAGTGTAGAAAGAGCTTCACCCTCAATATCATCGGCGATTATTAATAGCGGCTTTGATGAGGCAGAAACCTTTTCAAGGATTGGAAGCAGGTCCGCTAAGGCAGAGATCTTTCCGGCCGAGATAAGAACGTATGCATCCTCAAGGATAGATTCCATGCGATCTTGATCGGTTACGAAGTATGGAGAGATGTAACCCTTGTCGAACTGCATGCCTTCAGTGAACTCAAGATCTAGTCCAGTAGTTGATGCCTCTTCCACAGTAATAACGCCATCTTTACCGACTCGGTCCATGGCCTCTGAGATTAAATCTCCAATAGCGCGATCTTGGGCTGAGATTGTTGCAACATCTGCAATCTGTGCCTTCCCACTTACTGGAGTTGCCTGTGCGCTAAGTTTTTCAGAGACTGCAGCAACTGCAGCTTCGATTCCGGCTTTAATATCCATTGGCTGTGCGCCAGCGGCTAAGTTACGGATTCCCTCTTTAACCATTGCTTGGGCTAGGACTGTCGCAGTTGTTGTTCCGTCTCCGGCAACATCGTTAGTCTTAGTTGCTACTTCTTTAACTAACTGTGCACCCATGTTTTCAACTGGGTCAGAGAGTTCAATCTCTTTAGCAATTGTCACACCATCATTTGTAATAATTGGGGCGCCGAAAGATTTAGCGATAACAACATTGCGACCCTTAGGCCCAAGGGTTACCTTGACTGTGTCGGCAAGAATATTGACGCCACGCTCCATCGCACGACGTGCGTGGTCATCGAATTGAAGGGACTTTCCCATCTACTTCTCGATTACAGCGAGAATGTCGCGAGCTGAAAGCACCAAGAGGTCATCTCCGCCGTGCTTGATTTCAGTTCCGCCGTACTTGCTGTACAAAACAACGTCTCCAACTTTGACATCCATTGGAACGCGAACGCCATCATCGAAGCGACCTGGTCCAACGGCGATGACTACGCCCTCCTGTGGCTTCTCTTTAGCTGTATCTGGGATTACTAGCCCTGATGCCGTTGTTGTCTCAGCCTCGTTTGTCTTAATAACGATGCGATCTTCTAGTGGCTTAATTGCCATGTACATAGCTCCTCTTGTGCGTTGTTTTCCTCGTGCAGGCCCGTTAGCAGTGTGGGCCCGTGAGTGCTAACGCCAAGGGTATTAGCCCCTATTCCCAACGGCAAATCGGCTAGTTAAGGCTCACAGCCTCCACTGGCAGGTTGGAATCGGCATCAAAGGCGATTGGGCTGGGGCTGCGCCCGGCCGAGACCATAAGGGAGCCAAGGGCGGCCACCATCGCCCCGTTATCGGTACATAGACCTGGGGCAGGAATCCGTAGGCGAATACCAGCCTTGTCACAGCGCTCCTGGGCCAGGGGGCGAAGTCGTGAGTTAGCGGCCACGCCCCCAGCGATCAGTAGCGACTCGATGCCCGTAGCTTTACAGGCTGCAAGTGATTTAAGAAGTAAGACATCAACGATCGCCTCTTGGAAAGATGCTGCGACGTTGGCCTTTGCATAATCAGGGGTGGCCTCTAGATATCTGGCAACAGCCGTTTTTAATCCAGAGAATGAGAAATCAAATGGGCGAACTTGCCAATCATTAGATGTGGTTAAGCCGCGCGGAAAATCTATTGACTGGGCATCGCCATCTTTAGCAAGTGAATCAATTGCAGGACCGCCCGGAAAACCTAACTTCATCACACGTGCAATTTTATCGAATGCCTCACCGGCTGCATCATCCATCGTTGCACCGAGTTTAATAATTGATCCTGTGATGTCATCGACTTGTAAAAGAGATGAGTGACCGCCACTAACCAGTAACGCAATTGTTGGCTCTAAATCCTGCTCATGCGTGAGTGCATCAACACTGATGTGGGCCGCTAAATGATTAAGTGCAAAAATCGGTTTATCCAAGCCAAGTGCTAATCCCGTTGCCGCTCCCACTCCGACCAGTAATGCACCAACTAAACCAGGACCAGCGGTAACTGCAACGGCATCAATATCAGAGAGTGAAATCTTGGCAGAATTTAGCGCCTGTGTGATCGTCGGCTGCATCGCCTCTAGGTGCGCACGACTTGCTATCTCTGGAACAACTCCCCCAAAACGGGCATGTTCTTCAACACTCGATGCAATGACATTGGCCAATAATGTTCGTCCACGAACAATTCCAACGGCGGTCTCATCACAGGATGTTTCAATACCTAAAACAATTGGCTGGCTCATGAGAGCTCCAATCGCATTACTTGGGCATTAAGGCCCGCACCAAAATAATCCTCACGTACATTGAGCTTTAGATACCCTAATGACTCATACAAACCGATTGCATCGACGTTGTCCGCCTTCACCTCAAGCATCATCGCCGTTGAACCTTGGGCGCTAGCCCAATCGGTAATTAAAGCCATAAGTGCTTTGGCAATGCCTTTTCCGCGATGGCCGGGAACCACCCCCACCGTCAAAATATCTGCCTCTGTTGCACCTGGTGCAAATACCCCGGCGTACCCAATGATGCTCAGCTCCTCATCTAATGCGACAACAAAGTGGCGGGTAGGGCTAGAAAACTCCTCTTTGTACTGGCCAGCGGTCCAGGGTGAATACGGAAATAACTCTTTATCGAGGGAAACAAAGATAGGAAGGTCAAAAGCATTGGCTACGCGATAGGCAATCATGGTCTATCCGCTGTTGCAACTGCATCTGGATGACGTAAATAAATCGGCTCCGTAATGTTGCCACTCAGGGCAGCCATCGCCAATAAATCTGGGTAGAGATCTGCATATACCTGCGCCCCTGAAACCACTGATGGAAAATTAACCGCTGGCTCTCCTACTCGAACTCCCTCTCTATAGCGGGCCCAGTAAACCTCTTTGCGCCGCGCATCTACGGTGACAATAAAATCTCTTTCATTTACTTGCGCTGCTATTGCATCGAGTGAGCAGACACCACGCACTGAAATATTGCGAGCTAATGCGAAGCTACGCGCGAAGGCGATACCGATACGCAGACCCGTAAATGGTCCAGGTCCCATACCAACAACGACCTCATCAATACTTTGACCTGTAATTGCCTCTTGAACAAGTGCAGGAAGTGCAGGACCATGAGCAGTTGCACCGTCACGAAAACCACTCCAGATCAATGCACCATCTTGGACAATGCCGACAGAAGTACGTGAGGTAGATGTATCAATTACTAAAGTGATGCTCATAATGAAAACCCTGCCCAGCGCTTACCAACACAAGTGATCTCTACTCTTCTAATCTCATCACTTCTGTCGATGAAAATTTCCAAACGATCTTCGCTTAACCGTGCTGATTCGGCGCCACCCCATTCGATAATGGTGACTGAGTTTTCAATGTCTAGATCTAAATCATCTATGTAGAGATTGGGATTTTCAGTATCAAGTAAGCGATAGGCATCTACATGAATCATCGGTAGCGGGGCTTTGTGCACACGGGAGATCACAAAAGTCGGCGATGTAACATCATTAATACCTAGGCCTTTGCCGATGCCTTGAGCTAATACTGTTTTACCGGCGCCAAGCGGGCCATTGAGAAGAATGAGATCGCCTGCTTTGAGTTGAACAGCCAGGGATGTGCCGAGATTAAACATCTGCTGGGCCGTTGTTACTTCGATTCTCACGGGTTAAGAATAAAGGAAACGGAGGCCTCGGTTTCCCGAAGCCCCCGTTTACTACCCTCGATGGATTACTAGAGATTGGCCTAACTAGTTCTTGTTCCTTGGAGCGGCATAATCTCGATCGTAAGTCATATTTCCTGCCTTACGCAACTTAGTTAGCAGTGGACCTCCTGACATGTTCTTACCGTTGTTAGCTGCATATGCAAGTAGTTCTGCTACTGCCACGTACTGAGCAACGGTGAAGTTACAGTGGTTAGTTCCTGGGGCTGCAGCAACCGTTGTATCTGGAGAACCTGCTGCCGTGAACTTGGTGTACTTGGCAGCAGGAATGCCCCACAATGCCAACTGGTTGTTTACCGGTCTTTTACGGACTGCAGCATTTTTATTTGCTGGCCACTGTTGTGCAAGATAGGCATCATATTTATCTATAATTGACTGTTGTTCTGATGCAGTCCCGAGTGGATCGGCTACACCGGTATAGAGAACAGTTGGAACTTTAGTAATTCCCGTATGAGTACCAAGTCCTGCAACCTTTGCTCTTGCAACTGGATTGCCCTCTGCTTTAGGAACAGCGGCTAAATATCCAAGAAGGGCATTTGTTGCTGACTCACCAGATAGAGCTGAGGCCCAGATGAATCGTTCATCGGCAACACGTGCAGCCCAATCAGTTTTGGTGTTGTCATACCAAGTGCCACCTGTTTGTAGCTCAAGATCATAGATTTGGAATGTAGCAAGAGCTGCCGCATTTGCTATGTTCTCTAGCGCAGCAAGGGCTGGATTAATAGCCAACTGGAATGAGAGCGCGTTCGCGGCTGGGAGCCCAGCCGGGGCTGATGTTCCATCAAAGTGTGCCGATTGCAGAGGTACTCCGACCAACAGAGCAGACAGAATTAATGCACTCCTTGATGGAATTGCCTTGAGTGCATCAGGAACTTTCGATGTGGCTGGCCAAGCTGGCGCAATCGGATCTGCAGCGATAGCTGCCTGGAAGTGGCCAATTACAGTAAAGACCTTAACGAGATCTCCCATTGCTTCGGCATATCCAGCTGTCCCAGCTGAGTAATTTCCAGCCTTGATGGTTGGATCAAAGAATGTCTTGATTAACCAAAGAGCATCCGCTGCCTTATCACTTACCACCGGTGCGTTAGACACGGTACAGAGCACTCCAGCTGAGCTAATTAGTTCTGGGTATTTTTCGGCCAGATACTGCGACTGGAAGCCTCCTAGAGAGTTACCCCAAGCGATAACTTTCGTAGTCTTTGGGTACTGCTTCTTGTAGATACCAATTAATTCAACATTGGTATTAGCTGCCGAGTTAACATTCCACCCTTGACGGGCAAAACCAGAGCCCATCACCGCATATCCCTTAGCAAGAAGAGCTCCGATAACTTGAGGATTTCCACCAGGTGCTGGCTCTGGAGTATTTGTGACGGTGTAGCCACCATATCCCGGAATTCCTGCAGGAACTGGAATGTTTGGACGATACCCATGAGAGTAGAGATAAACAGTTCCATTGAAGTTGGCTGGAGTAATTAACATGTAAGGAGCACTGTCTGTAGTTGCTCCAAGACAGGTGGTTACATAGTTTGCCGTAGTGCAAGCAGGAGCTGCCTGTGCGGCCGTTGGAATCGAGACAACGGTGATTGAGAGCAGTGATGAGACTGCTATGAGCGTTAAGGAACGCTTGAACTTAAAGTTTTTCATGAGTTACTTGGTAATCCTTTCGCTGGCATTGCAGGACGCTTGAAGGTGGATAGCACAACTGGACCGGAGCCACTATCGGTGGTGTAGAGCTTGACTGTTCCACCAAATGGCTTTCTATCTCCGTTGGCATCCATAACTGCCATGTAATAACCGGTATGACCAACGTTGCTGGTCTTTGAATATCCCAGAGGAGAGTAAGCCACGGATGCAAAGGTTGATCCCTTTGTCTCAATCGCACTAGTCAATCCCTTACGGGTTGGATTTGGTCCTGCAGCCCGCAGCGCTTGAACAGTCATTAGGCCTATGTTCATGCCTTGGAGTACATAGTCATCAAATGCAGTACCAGTGTTGTACTTGGTATTGATCTCTTGGAACTGCTTAACGTACTCATCGCTAGTGTCATTCGGTGATGGATTGCCAGCAGGAGTCTGAGCGCCATTGAGAACTGCTACCGGAACACCAAGTGCTCGTAGCGTTAATGGATCTGAACCAACTGATCCAAGGATCCATTGTGGGGCGTACTTGGCTCCAGCAGCAACTGCAAGTAGCGGAGCTGTTGCCGAAGTTACGCCAAAGAAGACAACAACTTGGGCTCCACCTGCTGCAAGCTGGGAGACCCAGGTCTGTGCAGTGGCAGCGCTCTGAGAGCCTGATGTATAAGGCACGGTTACGTCAAACTTAGTTCCCGCTGCCTTAAATGCACCCATTCCATCAATTCCAAACTCATCGTTCTGATAGACAATGCCGAGTTTCTTTCCAGCATGATTCTCTTTGAGGAATTGCGCAATTATCTTTGCTTCCATAGCGTAGGAAGGAAGAATCATGAAAGAGGCTGGATAGTTCGCCTTCTTTGCAAATCCACTAAATCCAGTGTTGAGGAAGAGGCTAGGGACTCCGCGCTTGGCAAGGCCAACAGATTTGTGAACTGCTGTGAAGTTTGCAGTTCCAAGTGGTCCAACTAATGCAAAAACTTTATCTTTTAAAATTAATTCGTTCGTCTTAGCAATCGACAACTGTGGGGAGTACTCATCATTTTTTTGGATGAGGGTGATCTTTCGGCCATAGACTCCGCCATTCTCATTGACGTACTTGAAGTAGGCGTTCATGGCGTTACCGATTTTGTTATAGCCCGGGGATGCTGCTCCAGTCAGCGGAAGAGTGATCCCGAGTTTTATCTCACTGCTGCTCACTCCCGTCTCTGCATATGCTGGAAGCGCCGTTGCAATGAGGCTGCCTGCTGCGAGCACCGTAGCGGCGAGCCAGGCTCCCCTTCTGCGCGTCTCTCTGATCATTGTTTTCCTTCCATCGAGGGTTGTTAAACTCCCGTTAATCTACTCTTAGCCTGCTGGTAATCAATGCTCTGAAGCTTTTTTATGGTGGTGTCTACGCAGGTTCTCCCCTGGACCATTGGGAGTAAAGATTACGGAGAGGATCAGCAAGAGGCTCACAATGAGCCCGGGAAGATAGTTACTGAAGTTCTCTCCACCCCCCCAACTGTTGGCAAGAACATCTGCGATCTCAGGGATTGCCACCAGGATCAGCGCTCCGAGGGCCACCCCTGGCAGGCTAGAGACGCCAGCGAGCACCGCCCCTGTGACCAGGGCAAATGAGAGCGTCAGGGTGTAAGCCCCAGGGGCGACCAGACTTATTGTCATGGCGAGCACCGCTCCGGCTAGTCCGGCAAGGGCCGAACTGATGGTGAAGGCAAGGATCTTCATGCGCGATGAGTGGATCCCCGATAGCTCGGCGGCCAAGGGGTTACTGCGAATCGCACTCCAGGTTCGTCCGAAGCGCGATTGGAGAATGTTAGAGGTGATAAATAAAGAGAGCAGGGCTAGAAAGGTAGCGATCCAAAAGAACCACTTATATTGAGTGAACTCTTCTCCAAATCTCGCGGGAGGAAAACCAACATCAAAGAGAATCCCAGGTACTCCTCCCAGAAATGCAAATTGATTGGCAATCTCTGGAAGACCCACAGCCAGAGCCAGAGTTGTTCCTGCCAGATATGGTCCAGATAATCGGGCAGCTGCCGCTCCAAGGAGAGCGCCAAAGAGAGCTGAGAAAAATACTGCCATCAAAAATGCAAACCAAACCGGGCTCTCTAGTTTATTAAGGCTCAGAGCCGCGGCATAACCACCAACTGCCATCATGGCGCCATTGCCAAGTGATATTTGGCCGGAGTAACCAGTGAGTAAGACTATTGATGCTAGAGCAATCGTATACATCGCGATCTGTGCTCCTTGATAAACACGAAGCTCATCTATGCGATCACCGATTAAAAGCAAGAGCCAACCAAGGAGGATGAAGAAAGCTATTTTTTTACGCACGGCGCACCTTACCTCTGGCCATAATTCCATCTGGCTTAAGAAGCAACACCACGATGAGCACTGCAAATCCACCGATAAATACCAATGAGGTCCCGATGTAGTTCAAAATAAAAGTAAGGCCAATTCCAAGGGTTAAGGCACCGATAACAGAGCCGACCATACTTTCAAGGCCACCGATAACCGCTGCAATAAATCCAAAGACCAGTAAGAGATCTAGCGAATATGGTGAGAGGAAGTTGTAGGAAGTCACTAACATCCCAGCGACTCCGCCAACTCCACCGGCTATCGCCCATCCAATGGTTCTGGTTCGAGCCGTCTTGATTCCCGCTAACTGCGCAATCTCGGGTGCATAAGCTGAGGCCCGAAGCGAAAGGCCTAGATTCGTGCGTTGAAATATGATCGCCAGAGTGATCAGAATCAAGGAGGCCGTGGCGATAATCAGGAGATTTAAAGCTGAGAATGGAATCGTCGTTTCTCCTAAGGTGAAACCATTTTTCGATGCTGGCGCCTCAATTGATTTGAACTCTCCGCCCCAGATCAATCCCACAATGCTCCTTATTAATCCGAGTAAGCCCAACGTGGCAATTACTGGAGCAACTACGGCTGCAGGCCCAGAGACGGCGCGTTTAAATAAAACCCGCATAAAGAAATAATCCACGCCAGCCCCAAGTAGAGCTCCGGCAGTAATGGCACATGCTAAGCCAAGCCAAAATATTTCAGTTCGGCTAGCTATCTCAAAACCAATATAAGTGGAGAGCATGGCCTGACCTGCTTGCGCAAAATTAACTACGCGAGTTGATCTCCAGACCAGTACAAGTGCAAGGGACATTAAAGCGTAAATAGATCCTGTCGATACTCCTATAAGTAAGGTCTCTAATAATTTCTGCATCAATATCCCAAATAAGCAGCTCGAAGGGCGGGATCATCTATTAACTCACTAGCTTTGCCAGAGGCAACAACCTCACCTAGATTAATGATGACTCCGATATCGGCGATCTCAAGTGCGCTCATCGCATTCTGTTCGACTAGAACTACGGTCAGCCCTAACTTGCGACGCAGTTGATCTATGGTGGAAAAAATCTGCTCAATAATTAATGGAGCCAAGCCAAGTGAGGGTTCATCTAACAATAGTAACTTTGGTCTTGAGACTAGAGCTCTACCAATTGCCAGCATCTGTCGTTCGCCACCTGAGAGAGTATCTGCGCTTTGGTTCATCCTCTGGCCTAATATCGGAAAGAGCTCAACTACCTCTGCAATGGCAGACTTGGTATCACCCTTATTATTTCGCCAGATTCCACCTAATACTAAATTCTCTTTCACACTTAACTCAGGAATGACAGACTTGCCCTCGGATACATGGCTAATTCCGCGTCGTACTAGTGCTTCTGGTCGTACTCCGAGCATTTCGCACTCACTCCACTGCGCGCTTCCAGATGATGGCCTATTTAGTCCAGAGAGTGCGCGAAGAAGTGTGGTCTTTCCAGCTCCATTGGAACCGATTACCGCTGCAAGTTGTCCGACTTCAACTGAGAATGAGACGCCGCGCAGAGCCGCAATCGCCCCATGAGAGACGCAGAGTTCACTTACCTGTAAGCCGATCATGGTCTGGCCTTTGATTTGTTCCCAAGATAGGCCTGAATGACCGCTTGGTCTTCTCTGACCTGAGATGGGGTGCCAGAGGCAATTATCTCGCCAAAGTTTAAAACGTAGATGCGATCACACACTGACATCACGACATCCATATGATGCTCAACGATAATTATCGAGGTCTGAGACTTCAGGTTACTAATTAGGCCATTGAGCCACTCAATATCGTGCGGCCCGAGGCCCCCTGCTGGTTCATCAAGTAATAATATTTCAGGCTCTGCAACTAGCGCCCTTGCAATAGCGACTCGCTTGGTATCTGGATAGGCCAGAGTATCTGCGCGCCGCTGGGCAATCCCACCTACATAAACTCTTTCAAGTGCTGCCTGCACCCGCTTCTTTAACGCCTTCTCATCTGCCTGGTTTATTCCAGATGCAGCTCTCATCAAACCTGACGTGGCGAATTTATTGGCACCAATCATCACATTGTCAAAGACACTCAGATCTGGAAACAATCCAACGCCTTGTAAGGTTCGAGCAATCTTCAGCTTGGCTAATTTATGAGGCTTAGGCCATTTGATTTTCTTGCCATAGAGCTCAAGTGATCCAGTGTCGGGAGTAATGATCCCGCAGAGTGCATTAAAGAGTGTGGTCTTTCCTGCGCCATTAGGGCCGATGAGTCCCAAGACTTCACCTTTTCTCAATTCGAGGTTGACTCCATTGAGCGCTTTGAGACCACCGAAGTTCACCGAAAGATTACTAACGGAGAGCAGAACGCTATCTGTCATAGGCCCTCTTTCTCATCGAGAATTGAAGGGCTTGCGTATTAGTAGACATGAGGTGCGTAGATTCTAGGCACCCGAGGTCCAATTCGTGTGACAATTTCATAATTAATAGATAACGATGCTGCGCCCCAGTCATCGGCTGTGTACTCACCCTGAGATCCATCCCCGAAAACAATGGTCCAATCCCCTGCTGCCGCTGTAGTTGAGGCGCCGAGATCAACTACAAATTGATCCATTGAAACTCGACCGATTATTGGCGCACGTTTGCCACCGAAAAAGACACCAGCGCCTTGAGCAATCCGTGGAATCCCGTCGGCATATCCCATTGCAACCACTCCAAGATATGTCTGCTCTGATGTAACGGCAGTTGCACCATATCCAATCTTTGAACCTGCAGGAACTCTCTTTACAAGGTGTAACTTTGCCCGTAGTTGCATAGCAGGTTTCAAAGTCAAACTCTTACTATCACCAAGAGTTTTTATATCAGGTGATAATCCATACATCGCAATTCCAGTGCGTACCAAATTAAATCTGGCATCAGGATTTTTAAGGGTTGCTGCAGAGTTAGAGAGATGCTTTATCGGCGGGTTGATCCCAACAGCGGCAAGATCTGCAACCATTGCATTAAAGCGATTGAGTTGATCGGTATTTTGCTTCTCGTTAGGTTCATCGGCACGAGCAAAGTGGGAGAAAACTCCGACTACATTCACATCTGAAAAATCTAAAGTCAAGAACTCATTCCACTCATCTAAAAATCCACCTCGTGTCATTCCAGTATCGAGTTCGATATGGATACGCACCTGAGATTTAAGTGCTGAGATCTCTTTGAAGGCTGCAATACAGGCAACTGCTACATCGATATCGTGTGTGTGTGCTGCCCTAAAATCTGATCCCGGAGGCAGTAACCAGGCCAAAATGGGAGCGCGCACTCCATGCGTTCGCAGTGCAATCGCCTCTTCTAGTAAGGCAACGCCTAACCAGTCAGCACCACTTTTTTCGGCGACTAAACCTACTTCGATTAATCCGTGTCCGTATGCATCGGCCTTAACAACGGCTAGTAGGTCCACGCCGCTCAGTGTTTTTAGGTGTGAAATATTTGCAGCGATCGCCGCAACATCAATTCTGGCTTCGGCGCGGTGCTCCATTAGTGTCGCTCCACTATGACCATCGCCGATGCGATTCCAGCATCGTGGGAGAGAGATAGATGAACATCTGCACCATCAACTAAATCAGCGATTTCACCACGAAAGAGAAATACCGGCTTTCCGCTCTCTAAATTAACAACTTCTGCATCGTGCCACGGCAAACCCTTGCCTGCACTCAAAGCTTTAGCCAGCGCTTCTTTTGCAGCAAAGCGCGCTGCCAGTGATGCAACTGGCTTTATGCGCTCTGCGGGGGTGAAGAGTTTTTCAAGTAGCCCTGGTGTTCGCTCAAGTGAGGATATAAAGCGCTCGATATCGACGACATCAATGCCGATTCCATCAATCATGGCCTTGAGTCTAGTGCAGTTGGCTCTTAGAGGGAACGTAGCGATCTACTGCGATGACCGCGACCAATAAAGCGCTGCCGATAAAGAGGCCACCTAGCAAATCGGTAAACCAATGTGTGTGACGAATCAGGGAGACGATACAAATAGTTAATGAAATTGTTACTACGCCAGCAGTTGCAAGGCGGCCCTGATATCGATCAACCTTTGCATATCTATAAATCAAGTAGGCCAAAATTCCCCACGATAGAACTGCATTCGAGGCATGGCCACTCGGATATGACATTCCACCGGCATGTATTAAATCGATACCGTCACGGGGCTTAGTACGACCTAAGAAGATTTTAAAAATCCCCACAACTAAGTTGAGTGCAAGTAGTGAAAGAACTGCCAAATTAAGTGGGCGCCACGTTTTAAATTTATAAGCGATATACGCAGCTGCAAGCAGTAAAACTGTGGCAGTCAACCAGCGCAGACCTAAGTCATCAAGACGTCTTAAAAGAAAACCAGATATCCCATTAAAGCGCGGGCGATGGGTGCGATTAACGTCATTATCGAAGTTAACGAGTGGACCATTACTCAAAACCTGCTGGGTAACGAGAAGAAAACCAAGGAATAGGAGTAATGACCAGCGAAGGGCGCGAAACATTTGAGATGAGCGCATTTATTCAACCGTGACAGATTTAGCCAAATTCCTTGGCTGATCTACATCGTTTCCCCGTGCTACCGCCATCTCATAGGCAAAGACTTGCAGTGGAACCGTTGCAAGAACTGGCTGAAAGA
>Ga0214919_10006689_pt1 | contig 15753 bp, 18 predicted proteins | sample LL1503_MetaG_FD_177994 | JGI IMG/M metagenome (GOLD analysis project Ga0214919, IMG submission 177994) | Freshwater microbial communities from Lake Lanier, Atlanta, Georgia, United States - LL-1503 | ecosystem: Environmental > Aquatic > Freshwater > Lake | place: USA: Georgia | collected... | reverse complement strand
TCAATCTTTTGAAGTTGAAGGTGATCGCTTGCATGAATGCGGTAAATTGGTTCTTGGCGATTCCTCTGTAACGAACTCTTTTATTTTGTTTTGAAAACACATGTTCAAACGGGGCTCTGACTTTGGTGTAATAAGAATCGAGATCGCGATTTTTGTTCTTCATGTTGTTTTTCTTCACCGCTGCAAGATGAAGATTTTTTGTTTGAGCGGTAATTTTGGCATTTTTATCGCAGTAACCTTTATCGGCATAAACTGCTCCCTGATTTGGTGCGACGTGTTTGAAGCCTTTTGAATCAATGAGGTTTGCTGAAGTAATCGCCACTTTGTTGATCATGCCCGATTGCATATCAACCGAAGTGTGTTGTTTGTAGCCGTACCAGATCTTGTCTTTTGATTTAGCGCCGAATTTAGCATCTTTATCAGCCGATACTTTTTCTAAAGTTTTGTTGTTGAGGGATTCGAGCTTGAGCTCAATTGCCTTATCGCGCTCTTTCCACAAACCAACTTTTGAAATGAGATGAGTGGCATCAACAAAGGTGAATACTTCGCTCATGTAGCCTTGGGCTTTTAGCTGATCACGAAGAAGAGAAAATATTTTAGAAAGTTTACTTGTTCCGATTCTACTTCTAATACCAATTCCCATCTTTAATTAACTTTTTAGGCGAAATATTTTTGAGGATAAAATTTATAAGAAAAGCCGCATGTACATAGATGTACATAAGGTTTTTATTCTAAATTTTAGACCAAAAAGATGAAGCATAAAAAGTTAATTAAAGATGGGAATTGGTATAACTCTGCCAAACACAGAATGGCGCTGTCGCGTAAATCAAGTTTTTCTAAGAAATTTTTGTGATTCTAAATTTTTTGAAAGGTAAGCGTACCTAGATGTACGTGCGTTTCAAAAAATTTAGAATTGCGAAAAGTTCGACGAAAAAGTTGATTTACGCGACAGCGCCAGAATGATCCGGAGTTTTTGCAGTTAAATCAAAACCACAAAACCATCGAGCTGCGTTGTTCTCGCAGATAAATCTTTCAAGTTCGCGATCACTCAAATCTTCAAGAAACTGCAATAACAAACAAAGAAAGATGCGATAAATTCCGTAGCCCTTGTGATCAGATTCAGTTTCAAGCTTTTCTAATTCCAAACGCACCGAATCCATGTTCCACAAATTCAAAAACTTGCGGTAAATGTGATTTTCTAAAACCAGATCTTCCAAACAGACCATTTCAATTTACTTAGGTTCAAATGACATTTTTTCTGAAATATTGTTAGAAATTAGACTAATTCACAAAAAACAAATCAGTCATAAGCACTAGAAAACACTAGCTCTAACAACCATTAATCGCAAGAAATAATTTGGAAAATCTGAGGAAATTTAAATCAGTTTAGTTGGTGGATTTGCGACAGTGCCATTAATGTAAGTTTTCTTACCCGATGTTTTATCGTGAACGAATGCGAAGATTCTGGGTTTATCGCTTGATGTCGCGTAAGTTGTGACCGAAGAAGTGTAAGAATTATCTGAGCTTTGAGAATGTTTAATCGTTCCATCAGCGCTATAACCTAAAGTTAAGTTTTTATTGGTAATCGATTCGTTGCCTGAGGTGCTGTCGCTGATAAAATAATTATTGCTTTTGTTACTCTCTCTCTCTCTCTTTTTTCCATAACAAAAATTGTATAGCTTGAATTATTTAATAAGCTGGCATCGGGAATTATCAGATAAGAATTAGTTCCATCGAATTTTACTGCGTGAATATAATTAATCGTATTTGAATAAGTTGGAGCGTTACTTGAGTTGGTTTGAACTGCGTTGTTTCTGTTTACACTTTCATGAATATCGTACCAAGCGCTTAAAGTATTGTTGTCTGAACTTTCTAAGTCTTTGAAAGATTTTTCTAAACTACTTTCCAACCAAATTGTTGAATCAGGAATTCCATGTACTGGAGATGAAATTGTTAGATTCTGAGCTGTCGTAATTCTGAATTTGGCGACTAATATTTGAGAGACTAGAATTCCGGTAATCAAAATTCCGAAAATTTTAGTATTAAAACTACAATTCAACAATTTTTTCTTTGGATTTTTATTTTTTAAAGCATCTGTAACTTTTTGTAGAATCAAGTTTTTTGCATAATTAAAAAATTGTGGTGCTAAAAAACCACTTTTTTACCCCAGTTTTTCAACAGAAATTTCTGCGGCTATCTTTTTTATTCAGGTTGTTGCGGCGAAGGTGAGCCACGAGAAAAAGCTGGATAAATAATTAACTACCAGCGAAGCACTACCGATCCCCAAGTTAAGCCGCCGCCGAGGGCTTCGAGTACAACAACATCGCCTTTTTTAATTCTGCCTTGTGAATTGGCGTAATCTAATGCTAAGGGAATTGAAGCTGCTGAAGTATTGGCGTGATCTTGAACTGTTAAAACCACTTTTTCTTCAGGAATTTCTAATCGAGTTGCAACTGCATTTAAAATTCTGGCATTGGCTTGGTGCGGAACCAGAAGATCAATATCTTTAGAAGTTAAACCGGCTTTTTCCAAAACCGATAAAACCGATTTCGACATTTTTTCAACCGCATGTTTAAAAACTTCTTTTCCTGACATTTCAATAAAACCGGTTTGCTGGTTAAGTGAAGGACCACCCGTAGTTTTTAGAAGACTGTTTAATGTTCCGTCGGAATGTAAATCTGAGGCGATAATACCGCAATTTTCTTCAGAAGTTGCTTCGAGTAAAACTGCGCCAGCGCCATCGCCAAAAAGAACGCAAGTGTTGCGATCTTTCCAATTTATAATACGAGATAAGGTTTCGGCGCCAATTACTAAAGCATTTTTAACTTGACCAGATTTAATAAAATTATCCGCAGTTGCTAAAGCATAAACAAAGCCAGAACAAACTGCCTGAATATCAAAAGCAAAGGCATTGATTGCGCCAATTTTTGCTTGAACTGTTGTGGCAGTTGCTGGGAATGTGAGGTCGGGAGTTGTGGTTGCGACAATAATCAAATCAATTTCTTCAGCTTTTTTTTCGGCTTTTTCTAAAGTTTTTAAAGCGGCGTGAGTTGCAATATCGGAAGTTAATTCACCTTCGGAAACAACATGTCTTTGCTTGATGCCAGTGCGATCCATGATCCATTCATCAGAAGTCTCAACTGTTTTTGCTAATTCGGAATTAAGAAGAATTTTTTTAGGAAGATAAGAGCCAGTAGCGCTAATCTTGCTGTGGATTTTTTTCATTTAACCTCTTCTTCAATTTCAGCAGGCGTTTGCTCGGAAGCTGATTTTATTGTTTCTACTGCTGATTTTAATTCATGTATAATTTGTTCATTTATTTCGTGTTTTACCAACGATATTGCAACTTTAATAGCATTAGAAAAACCAACTTTATCTGTTCCGCCATGGCTTTTTACAACGACACCGTTTAAGCCAACCAGCATAGCACCATTATGCATCCGTGGATCCATAATTTTCTTAGCCTTATTGATTGAAGCGCTTGCTAAAATATAGCCAATTTTTGACCATATTGAATCGCTAAATCCTTCTTTAATAACATTGGTTACTAATTTTACCGTTCCTTCAATTGCTTTGAGAGTTATATTTCCAGTGAAACCATCTGTAACTACAATATCGACGGTGCCTTTTGTGATATCATCGCCTTCAACATAGCCGTAAAAATCATTTTTTAAATTGCTGGCTTTTAATAAAGTTGCAGCTCCGCGCACCGCATCATTTCCTTTAGCTTCTTCAGAACCAACATTGAGAATTCCGATTGTCGGATTTTCAATTTTTAAGGTAGTGCGAGCAAAAGCGTGACCCATAACGGCGAACTGGAATAAAACATCAGCATCGCATTCAACATTTGCTCCCATGTCGAGCATTATTGTGGCTTTCTTTTTTTGATTGGGAATTGAAGTTATGATTGCTGGACGGTCAATTGATGGAAGAGAGCGCAGTACGATTTTTGACATCGCCATTAATGCACCAGTATTTCCTGCAGAAATTGCCACGTCAGCTTCGCCATCTTTTACAGAATTTATTGCTAGACGCATGCTAGACTTAGTGCCGCGACGTAAAGCTATTGATGGCTTTTCGTCAGATGAAACAAATTCTTCAGTATGATTAAGTGTGTAACGACCTTTAAGATAACGACAATTTTGCAGAATTGGTGTGATTTTTTTAGAATCTCCAAAAAGCAGAAAATGGATATCAAGATTTGAGGAAGCTATTAGGTCAGCTCCTTCAATTACAATTTGGGGAGCTCTATCGCCCCCCATACAATCCAGTGCTACAGTAAGATTCTTAGTCACAAATAACTATTCTTCTTGAACTGTTTTCTTCTTGTCGGCGATAATTTTTCTGCCTTTGTAGAAACCGTCAGAAGAAATATGGTGAGAAAGCTTGAATTCACCAGTATCTTTGTCGGTGGTGACGTTCGGGAAATTAGCGTCTAAAGATCCATTGCTGCCTCTTCTCATGCGACTGCGGGAACTTGATTTTTTCTTTTTAGGAACTGCCATAGATTAATGCCTCGTGAATTTATTGAATATTGTTGATTATTTTTGATTTGATTTTGAGGGAAGTGGGACTTACAACAAGTGTCGAGGAAAATAAAGTCTGCCTTTGATAAAAGCAACGCTAAATTTCTAATTGCTTCCAAATAATTTTCTTAACACCAAATGAAAAAAAATTTCTTTTATATATTTTTATTAATCGCTTTAAATGCCTGCGTTTCTAAGCTTGATAAGCGTGGCTATATGTTCGATATGTCGGAACATAATTTGCTTCAAGAAGGAATTACTAGCAAAGAAAGGGTTTTGAAAATTATGGGATCACCAACACTAATTTCAGACTTAGATAGTGATGAAGCATGGATTTATTATGCCGAAGATTTGAAACGTCTTTTATTTTTTAAGCCCGATATTATATCAAGAGATGTTTTAGTTGTAAGGTTTAATGAGGTTGGAACCATCAGAGAATTAAATCGTATTGATTTAAATGATGAAGAAAAACAACTGCAATTTGCTGCAAATTTCACTAATGTCGAAAGTCGTAAAATCGGATTCTTAAAATCACTTTTTAGTAATGTTGGACAAGTTAAATCACAGTAAATTTATTTTACTTATTTTGCTGCTGGGTTTTTTTACAGCATGTCAAAAACAAATTTTTAATACTGATACTGAAATTCTTTGTCCCGATGGCTCAAGAATTTTAGTTAGATATTCAACTGAACAAGAGGTAAGAGCTGGAATACAGAGAGCCTACAATGAAAAGAAAAAATATGGTACTGGTGAAGATTATACGGCAGTTAAAATGTCAAATCAAAGATCATTTAAAATAGAAAAAATTGCACCAGAAGAGATGATAAAATGCTCATTGCGCCAAAGCCTGATTGGTAATGCGAAAAGAAATTATATTTATAATTCTATACCAAAGTAAAAATATATCTCGTATGTCCTATAGACATGCGAGATGGGCACGACTCGTGTCGCGTTTCCGTATCCCGAAGGGATAAAGTAAGAATATATTGAACTAAGTTTAGTTTGGCGGAGTAAGAATGAATCCTGAATAATTCGATCTTTCAAAATCTTCCAATCACCTAAATCAACCTCCAAGCTGACTCATCTTCAAACAATTTTCTTAGCAGTTTATTATTAATTCCATGTCCTGGTTTTGAAGCGTTGAAATGTCCTAAGATATAATGTCCGGCTAAATAAATATCGCCGATGAAATCAAGAGTTTTGTGGCGCACAAATTCATCGCTATAACGCAAACCGCCCTCATTCACAATGCCATTTTCATCGACTAAAATAGCATTATCAAGCGATCCGCCTTTAGCCAATCCTAATTTATGTAAATGTTCAATTTCGTGCTTGAAGCCAAATGTTCTAGCGCGACAAATGTCGTTTTTAAAAGAAGTAAAAGTTGAGTGATAATCAAATTGCTGGCGCTGAATTTGCTTGTGATCAAAATCAATATGCAAATCGATAGAAAATTCTTTCGAAGGTTCAACTTCAACAAATTTATCATTTTCTTCAACGCACACTTTTTTTAAAATTTCAAGCACGCGACGTGATTCTTCTTGAGTGTTGATCCCAGCGCATTCGATTAAAAATACGAAAGGTTCAGAACTGCCATCCATAATTGGAAGTTCTTGACCATTGATGTCGATATAAAGATTGTCAATTCCACACCCCCAAATTGCAGCCATTAAATGTTCGATTGTTGAAACTTTAACACCAAATTCATTGGTTAAAGTAGTGCCTAAATTAGTGCCGATTACATTTAAATAATTAGCTTTAATTACGTTATTTTCACCACCGATATCAGTTCTTCTAAAAATGATTCCAGTGTTGCATGGGGCTGGAACAAGAGTCATCAAGGCATTTTCGCCGCTGTGAAGACCAACGCCATTACAACTGATTTTACTGTTAATAGTTTTCTGTGAAATTGTGATCATTTTATTTATTAATAAATTTATGAAAAAAGCTGAAATCAGAATTTAAGTTTAACAAAGCATTTTTCAAAGAAAAATTTGTTATCAAGCAGGAAAAATTATTGAAAGTTTTTGCTCCATGGAAATTTACAAGCAGTTCTGCCATTTAAAAAAACTGTACTACATATCATGTCATATGCAGTGGTTTTCTTTTTGGTAAAAATATGAATTTGAAGCCAAAGCACAAACATAATTCCAAAAAACACGTTGAGCTCGCTTGCTGTAATGGTTTGTATAAAATTTAAATTATGCTGAATTTGGTATCCCATTAAATAAAAAATAAAGGCAAAAGGCAAAACTGATAAAAAATAATGTGCTATTGCGCGCCGAAAAGAGATGCGAGATTCATCTGATTCTTTGACAATTATTATTTTCATCAAGCGCTTACCAATTGTGGCTTGCCAAGCTGATGAATTTAAAATTGCGTGATATAGCGCACCAACTAAAATTACGATTGCGTAAAAAATTAGACCATAAAAAAAGACGCGGTGATGTACAACAAAATCAATATGTTCTGGCGTATTTTTAATTGATTCAGTGCCGAATTTTTCATTAAATTCCTGAACAAATTTTAAGATTTCAGAATTAAGCCATAAATTTCCAATTGTTTGCATAAATGCAACGCGCAAAAGTAAAACTAGCCAAATATCAATAGTCGCAGCAGTGCTACGGCGAAAAGAAGAAGCATATTTTTGCTCTTCTTTGTCTTTAGTTTTGATTTTAATAATTTTTTCTAAAAGTTTTTTAATGCTCATAGCCGAATTTTTTGATTTTTATTTTTTGATTTTTTTCATCAAAAAGCGTGATTGAAAATTTTTTGCTTTCTGGCTTTTTAAACTTGCCAATGCATTTGATAGCAAGATTCAAATCTTTTGATAATTGTAGAATTTTTTTGTGATTTTTGGGATTAGAACTAAAAATTAGTTCATAATCATCGCCCCCAGAAATTAAATCGAGAATTGTTATTGCTGAATTTTTTGCCAGAAATTTTTTCGCCGGCGCAGAAATAGGAATTTGATTTAGATTAATTTCTGCAGCGATTTTAGATGCTTCGCAAATGTGGCGCAAATCAGAAAGCAAGCCATCTGAGATATCAATTGCGCATTTTGAAAGATTTTTTTCAAGCAATTTTTTTCCCAACTCAATTCTAGCTGTCGGAAAAAAATGACGATTTTTTAAAAAAGTATTTTTGCTTTTATTTAAACCCAAAAATGCATCACCAATTGTTCCGGAAACAAAAATAAGGTCACCAATTTTAGCATAATTTCGTGACATTATTTTATTTTTTTTAACGCTGCCAAAAATCGTAACTGAAAAAATTAATTTTTCTGATTTTACAGTATCGCCACCAATCAAGCAAAGTCCGAATTCATCTTGAACCGATTTTAATCCACGGGAAAATTCTTTAACAAATTTTTCATCGACACTTTTATTTTTTGAAAAGCCAAGCATGTAATAAAGCGGAGTTGCGCCTGCGGAAGCTAAGTCAGAAATATTGGTGCGCAAAAGTTTAGAAGCGATTTTAAAAGCGCCGTCTTTAGCCAGAAAATGCACATCTTCAATAAAAAGATCTTTGCTTAAAACTAACTCTTCGTTTTTCTTAAGAGAAATTTTTGCCACATCGTCAACCAAGCCATTTGCAGCTTTATTGGAGTTGGTTAGTGGTTTGAAAAACTTTTCAATAAGTTGAAATTCTTTCATGAGATTTTAGTTAAAAATTTGGGTTTTTTTTGAATACAAACTCTAATTCCAATCACTAATTACACCGTTTGTGATGAAGTGGTTAATTAATTTTCCGATGTTAATTTTTTTATTTTTTTTACAAAGTGTTTTATAAATTTCGTAAAGCTTTTTTCGTTTCTTAATTTCAGTTAAAAATAGATATTCTTCTTCATTTATTTTTAAGATTTTATCGGCGCAAATCAGCATTGATTGAGATTTAGTGTGGTTTCTTATTTTCTTTTCGCTTTTCCAGATCGAAAAAATTGCAAATTTTGAATCCAATAAACTTGTCGCCGGATCAAGAATAAAAATAAGATTTGTTAAATTTTCCGGCAGAATTTTTTTAAAAGATTTTAAATCAAATTCTTTAGTTTTTTTAACAAAAAAAGCTTGATGATGCAGAAGTTCTAATTGGGCTAAATCCTTTAAATATAAAGGTTCCTGATTTTTTAAAAATTTAGGAAAATCTTTTCCATATTCATTTAAATTGCCACTTTTTGAGGGGAATTTGTGGTAATATTTTTGAGATAATTCTTCAAATTTTTCGACACCAAGAATTTTTTTGGTAATTGGAAAGATGGAGTTTAAAACTGATTCAAAATTTCCTAAAATATTGTTGCGATAGATGTTTAGCCTTTCCAAGGCTTCGTGCGTTGAATGGGAAACTTGTGACAGAATTTTTTTATCAGCTTTGGTTAAGATGTGATTTGAGAAGTTTTTTTGTAAATTTTTTAAATTCATGCCTTAATTTTCTGCAAGATTAGTTCAGCTTTTTTTGCTTCAGCAAGTAATACCTCAAACTCAGGGAAATCCTGATCCCATTCAATTAGAAATGGCGCTTTTCCAAATTCTCGCGCTGCCATTTTATAAATTTCCCAAACCTCATCGCAAACCAAATCATTATGAGTATCAATCAGGATTTTTTTATATTTTTTACCATCCGAAATTTTTGATTGAAAATGTCCAGCTAAATGAATTTCTTTAACAATTTTTTTATCCAATTTTTTTAAATAGGATTGCGGATCAAATTGCGCACAGTTTTGCGAGCTTACAAAAATATTATTCACATCTAAAAGCAAGCCACAGCCGGTTTTTTTAGTTACGGCATTTATAAATTCGGCCTCATCCATTTTTTGTTCTTTAAAAGCTAAATAGGCAGAAGGATTTTCAATTAAAATTTCGCGTTTCAAAAAATCCTGCATCTGCGAAATATTTCTACAAATTGCTTCTAGAGCCTCTTTGTTGTAAGGCAAAGGTAATAAATCATTTAAATGATTTTTATTAATTCTGCCCCATGAAATATGATCGGAAATTAAAAATGGATCAATTTTTTCAACTAGGTTTTTTAATTTTTGCAAATGAGAAAGATCGAGGCTTGAAGCTGATCCAAGTGAATTGCCGACAGAATGTAAGCTGATAGAAAAATCTTTTCTGATTTCTAATAAATTTTGAAATCCGGCACTTTCTGAAGCATAATAGTTTTCTGAATGAACTTCAAACCAGCCAATTTTTTTTGAGATTTTTTTGGAGTTTTTGAGAATGTGGAATATGTGAGGGGATCGAAGCCCAATCCCAGCAATATTGGCTGGGATTGAAGCCTTGTGTAGAAACATAACTAAAAAATTAGTTAGATTTTTCTTCAGTTTTATTTTCGGTAGTAGTTTCAGTTGATTTTGCAACTTTAGCTTTTTTAGCTTTTTTAGTTTTTTTAACTGCCTTGGTTACTTCTTTAGTTTCTTCAGTTTTTTTAGAAGAGCATTTGTTAGCTTCATCTTTTTTAGCTGCACAACCGTTTTTTGCACCACAATTGTTGGATTCTATTTTAGAGTGGCTTGAGCAAGAGCTAGCAAGAATTAAGGCTGAGATACCAACAACAACGGATTGTAAGAATTTTTTGTTCATAGTTTTACCTAAATGAGATTGTAACGAAAAAGAAAAATGGACTTTCTGTAGTGTAAATTGGACCGCAAACTATTTATCAATTTTGACTTGTCAATTGCTGGTCAAAAATTTTAATCTGAAAAGTAATTCCATTCAAAATCTAAAATAATTTTTAAATAACATGATTAAAGAAACATTCTTGGCTTCTATTCAAGCTGAAATCGATGACCTGAAAAAAAACGGTCTTTATAAAAATGAATATGAAATCGTTACATCGCAATCGGCAGACATTGAAATTTTTCATCAAGGTTTAAAAAAACACGTTATTAATTTTTGCGCCAATAATTATTTGGGTTTAGCCAATAATAAAAAATTGGTTGAAGTTGCAAAAAAATCTCTTGATGAATATGGACTTGGAACCGCTTCAGTGCGCTTTATTTGCGGTACTTTTGATTTGCATAAAGAGTTTGAAGAAAAGCTGGCAAAATTTTTAGGTTTTGAAGATGTAATTACTTTTTCTTCATGTTTTGCCGCCAATGGCGCAGTTTTTGCAGCACTTTTTGATGCGGAAGATGCAATAATTTCTGCTGATTTAAATCATGCTAGTTTGATTGACGGAATTAGGCTTTCCAAAGCTGAACGCTTTTTTTACAAGTTTGATGATTTAGGTGATTTGGAAAAAAAATTACAGGAAGCTCAAAAAAATAAAACTCGAGTTGTTGTAACTGACGGTGTGTTTTCAATGGATGGTGACATTGCTAAATTAAAAGAAATCTGCGACTTGGCTGAAAAATATGATGCGTTAGTTTTGGTTGACGATTGTCATGCAACAGGATTAATCGGTGAAAATGGTCGTGGAACTTTGGAATATTGCGGTGTCGAAGGTCGCGTTGATATTTTAACTAGCACAATTGGTAAAGCTTTAGGTGGATCAGGAGGTGGATTTATCGCTTCCAAAAAAGAAGTGATTGAAAAATTACGCAACAAAGCGCGCCCATATCTTTTTTCTAACAATATTTTGCCGATGGTGGCGGCGACTGGAATTGAGATTTTGAATATGATTTTAGAATCAAAAATTCTGATTAAAAAATTGGCGGATAACACGGTTTATTTTCGAGAAAAAATGGTGGAAGCAGGTTTTGATCTGCGTGATAAAAATGCGATTCATCCCGTTGTGCCAGTAATGCTTGGCGATGCAATTCTGGCGAGTAAATTTGCTAAAAAAATGATTGAAGAAGAATCAATTTATGTCGTAGCATTTTCATTTCCAGTAGTTCCAAAAAATGAAGCGCGAATTCGTGTACAAATTTCCGCAGCTCATGAGCGCGAACATTTGGATAAAGCAATTGCGGCATTTATAAAAGTTGGGAAAAAACTGGGAGTGATTTAACGGCGCTGTCGCAAATCAACTTTTTCGTCGAACTTTTTGCAATTCTAAATTTTTTTAAACGCACGTACATCTAGGTACGCTTACCTTTCAAAAAATTTAGAATCACAAAAATTTCTTAGAAAAACTTGATTTACGCGACAGTGCTTTAACGAACTGCAAAAAAACCCAAAATAAAATTCAACTAAGTAAGAAAAATAATGAAAAAGATCTACATAACTGCTCTAACTCTTTTAATTCTAAACTCCTGCGCCACTTCTGAAGAAAAAATGCAAGCCAGTTTAAAGCAAGCTTGGAGTGGATATTTTCAAGATGGTTTTAACCAAACCAAAACTATCGATGTTTTGGTTGTTACAAATCGTAAATCTAAAAATAGCAGTTTTGCTTGCAGCGAAGATCAATTCGGCGTGGCTAACGAAAGCAAATTAAAATTTGGACTTTGCCAAATCAGCGTTCCCAAAAATCATGCTATCGGACAAATTTCACTTTCCAAAGATGGTCGTCAATCTTCGCATGAATATTTCAAAATTTTGGAAGCCAAATCTTTGCAAGAATCTGATTTAATTAATGTTTTAAAATCATCTAAACGCACGCCTTTGGTTTTTGTGCATGGTTTTAATGTAAAATATCAGGAAGCGGTTTTGCGGGCATCGCAAATTGCCTATGATTTAAAATATCAAGGTCCGATAGTTTTATTTACTTGGCCAGCTGGTTCGGGAGAAGGTTTTTTCGAAGAAAAAATGCTGAATCGAACTTATGAAAATAATTTATCTAACGCCAAAAATTCAATTGGGCTTTTCAAAAATTTCATGAGTGATTTGGCGGATAATAATATAAAAATTAATTTAGTAGTTCATTCAATGGGACATCAAGTTGTAATTCCGGCGTTGAAACAATTAGGTGAAGCAGAATCACGAATTTACATCAAGCAATTAATTTTAAATGCGCCCGATTTTGATGCGGCAGAATTTAAAACTTTTGCCAAAAAAATTAATAAAATCAGCAATCACATAACCCTTTATTGTTCAAGCAATGACAAAGCGATGATTGCTTCAAAAACTTTCAATAAAAACGAAAGACTCGGCGCCTGTATTTTTTCTGATGACTTCGATACTATTAACGTGAGTTTGGTCGATGATCCAGCCTTAGGTTTGGGACATGGATATTATTCTTCGCGTCCGATTTTAAATGACGTGTTTCAAACACTGATTGGCATTGAGGCGGAAAAGAGATTATTCATTGTTAAAAGCGAGCCTAACAGTATGGAAAAATATTTTTTACGGAATTAAGCAATGAATGAAACTGAAGAAAAATCGTCAGAAAAAATTGCCGCCGAAATCCCTGATAAATCTTTTATCATGGCTAAAGCAACTACTATCGCGATGTTCATCGTACTTCTAACTTTGGGAGTAATTTTTATAATTTTAACTTTAATCAAGTTTCTAAAATGATAAATTTTGAACTCGCATCTTTCGCTGTTGATGAAATTAAATCGCGCGGCCGCCTTTATCAAGAAAGTTACGATGATTCAAAATATCGCTCCGTTTTCGGCCGCGATCGCGACCGCATTATCAACGCTTCAGCCTTCCGCCGTCTTCAATATAAAACACAAGTTTTTGTCAATCACGAAGGTGATCATTATCGCACTCGCTTAACTCATTCACTTGAAGTTGCGCAAATCGCGCGCTGGATTGCAGGCGCTCTAAAAGCTAATAAAGATTTAGCCGAAATAGTTTCTCTCGCTCATGATTTAGGTCACACGCCTTTTGGTCACTCTGGCGAAGATGCTTTGAATGAAAAAATGCAGGAATTTGGTGGCTTTTCTCACAACGCTCACACGTTAAAAATTATCACAAAATTGGAAACCCGTTTCATTGAATTTGAAGGTTTAAATCTTTCTTGGGAAATGTTGGAAGGTGTTGTTAAACATAATGGTCCAATCGCAGATGAATCAAAGGTTCATGCCTATATTCGCGAATATAATGAAAAGCATGATTTGGATTTAAAAAATTTCCCGTCGATTGAATCGCAAATCTCGGCAATTTCCGATGATATTGCTTATAATAATCATGATATTGAAGATGGCTTGCGCGCAGATCTATTCAAGGTCGAAGAGCTTTTTACTTTGCCGTTACTTGGTAAAATTTATCAAGATATTCTGGCAAAATATCCCGATATAAAAAGAGAACTTTTGGTTGGCGAAGCCAAGAAACATCTAACTTTAGCAATGGTTATGGATGTAATTGATACGACACAAAAAAATCTTGCTGAAAATAATATTCACAGTGAAAAAGATGTGCGCAATGCCAAAAAGTTTTTAGTCCATTTTTCGCCGGAAATGGAAAAAACGCATCAAGCTTTGAAGAAATTTTTGATGCAAAATATGTATCGCCATTCAACTGTAAACCGCATGACGGCGAATGCTAAAAAAATTGTTAGCGGTTTATTTGATTTTTATATGGAAAGCCCAACTTGTTTGCCAGATGAGCGTGCGTTGGAAGCGGTGAAAATAAGTAATGAAAAAATTTTAGCGATTTTGGTTTCGGATTATGTCGCCGGAATGACTGATCGTTATGCAATTAAAGAATTTGAGGAATTAGTTTAAACTCAACTTAGTTTGAATTTAGTTTTATTTGAATTGTTGCGCGCCGAGTAAATCGGAGCATCCGCAATAGATTTGTTTGTTTTAAGAATTCGGTATCTTGTTTGAGAATCTATCTGATCTTGTGCAAAACTTACCGTTTAATTTATAATAAAAATATTTATGAAAAATATTTTACCTTACCGCAATATCCTTCCAAACATTGATTCAACAGCTTTCATTGCTCACACTGCAATAATTTCTGGTGCTACAAAAATCGGTAAAAACTCTGGAATTTGGTATGGCTGTGTTTTGCGCGGTGACGTTACAAAAATCATTATTGGTGATAATACTAATATCCAAGATAATTGCGTTCTTCATGGCACTCGTCCACATCATGCTCAAAATAAAACTGGTGCTGAAGGCGCTCCGGTAATCATCGGAAACGGAGTTACAATTGGTCACAATGCTATAGTTCATGCTTGCATAATTAGTGATAATTCTTTCATTGGAATGGGTTCAATTGTTATGGATCAAGCTCATATAGAAGAATATGGCATGCTTGCGGCGGGAGGAGTTTTAACTCCCAAAAAAGTAATAAAAAGTGGTCAAATCTGGGCCGGAAATCCGGCGAAATATTTTCGTGATATGACGCAAACAGAAAAAGATTATATTAAAATTTCAGCCGATAATTACGCTGAATTGGCGAGAGAATATAAAAATGGAGTTAAATAAGTGTTAGTTAAAGAATTATCTTCAAAAACAGCCGCATTTTTTTGTTTAGCTTTTACTGGAACTATTGTCTCAATTTTTATCCTTAATTATTGCGATTTTTTTTATGATCTTGGAATTATTGCCAAAGATCGCTTAATAGAGAATCCGTTATTGGCATTTTTTATGACGCCAATAATGTTTTGGATTTCAGCTTTTATTTGTCGCAAATTTGCTCAAAATGCAGCTGGAAGCAGTCTGGATCATGTTAAATCCGCCCTCATAACTTTAGAAAAAGATCCTAATTCGTTTGAAAAAATTTCAACATTTTTAAATTTAAAAATTGTGATCGTAAATTGTATCAGCTCTTTAGTTTCAACTTATGGTGGCGGAGCTTTAGGGCGTGAGGCTCCAGCGGTTCATATGTCGGTCAGTATTTTTGCAGTTGTTGCCAGTAAATTAAAATCAATAATTCCAGCAATCACTCTTGAAGCTTGGATTTATGCTGGAAGTGCAAGCGGCTTGGCAATTGCTTTTAATGCCCCAATTGCTGGTTTTATTTATGTCGTTGAAAGATTATTGATCGCAAAATCACGACATAATTTTATCAGTAATATATGCTGGTCTGCGGCAGCGCTTTTTGTAGCGATTGTGATATTGCGCAAAACCGATCCGCTTTTTGCAACTTATCCGATTAACTTTGAACTAAGCTTTCAATTGGTAATGGTGGCTTTGGTAGCAATGATTTGTGGAATCACAGCATTTTTATTAAAGAAAATTGCGATTTTATTTTATAAAAAATTTGCCGAGATCAAAAGTAATTTATGGCACTTAGTTCCAATAATGACGGGCTTTGGGGTTTCTATAGTAAGTATTTATGCCGGAGTTTATTCGTTTAGTGGTGGCATAAAAACAGCGCAAGATATTCTTTCTAACATAGAGCCTGTAATCGGTAATAAAGAAGTTTTCGGCAGATTGGCTAATACAATT
>Ga0214919_10006688_pt1 | contig 15755 bp, 13 predicted proteins | sample LL1503_MetaG_FD_177994 | JGI IMG/M metagenome (GOLD analysis project Ga0214919, IMG submission 177994) | Freshwater microbial communities from Lake Lanier, Atlanta, Georgia, United States - LL-1503 | ecosystem: Environmental > Aquatic > Freshwater > Lake | place: USA: Georgia | collected... | reverse complement strand
GACTGGCACAACGACAAGCAGTACCTGCATGACTTGATCGCCAGCGATCGTCGCTATCCAACAGTCAATGCCTACGGTCCGGTCTATGGGCAATGCGAGCACGCCTGCGACGACATGCCGATTCTCGACCCCATTAAGAATGTTGCCACGAACTTTGTCCTTCCAACAACTCCCGATATGCCACTTGCTTTGGGCCCCGGAAACGCTGGCTCAATCAATATTCTTCAGCCCTCGGCTTACTGGGGTGAAGAAAACATTTGGAACAGCAGGGCCAACAACCACAACTCGATGTTCGACCGCCAAGGCCGCATCTGGCTTGCTGCAACGGGCCACAAGCCCGACAACCCTGACTTCTGCAAAAAAGGCTCAAGCCATCCGTCGGCCGTTGAGTTTCCGCTCAACAGCACAAACCGCCGCGTGACGATGTACGATCCGAAAACCAAAAAGTACACGGCCTACCAGACCTGCTTTGGCTCTCATCACCTGCAGTTCGGCTACGACGCCAATGAGACCATCTGGGCAAGTACCGGCGGCGGTGGCGGCAATGTCGGCTGGATCAACACCAAGATGCTCGACGAAACCGGTGACATCGAGAAGTCACAGGGCTGGACAGCACTGGTGATGGACACCAACGGCAATGGCCAACGTGACGAGTACACCGAACCCGGCAAGCCGCAGGAGCCGGGCAAGGACATGCGCATTGGCCCCACTTTCTATGCGGTGATGCCAAGCCCCACTGATGGTTCGATATGGGGTTCAATTCGTGGCAATCCGGGCTCGATCGTGCGCATTGATCCAACGAAGAATCCGCACAAGTCGCTGGCCGAGCAGTACAACGTCCCGCTGCCCGGCTTTGGCCCACGCGGCGGAGATATTGACAAGCAAGGCCGTGTCTGGCTTTCACTCGCCAGCGGTCACATGGGGGTATTCGACCGCCGCTTGTGCAAAGGCCCGCTTAACGGCCCCAAGGCAACTGGCGACCACTGCCCAGAAGGCTGGGCATTTCACCAGTATCCGGGCCCAGGCTTCAAGGGTATTGGCGAGAACAGTGCCGAGGCGAGCTACTATTCGTGGGTCGATCAGCACAACACCTTCGGCATGGGCGATGACATTCCGATGTCAACTGCCAATCTGATGGACGGCCTGGTCGCGCTCGGCAAGGACGGCAAGATGGTTTCTATCCGCGTTCCCTATCCTCTGGGCTTTTACGCCAAGGGCTTTGACGGTCGTATTGATGATCCAAATGCCGGTTGGAAAGGGCGAGGCCTTTGGGCTGCAAATGGCGACCGCACACCATGGCTCATTGAAGGCGGCAAAGGCACCAAGCCGCTAGCGGCACATTTTCAAATGAGGCCAGACCCACTGGCTAAGTGATAATTAGGCGGCGCGTTTAATCCCATCGCGCCGCCCCTTGATTGGTACACGCTTGATGGATTTTCTATTCGACTACATCTCGGTCAATACGTTCTGGACCATCCTTTTCACCATTCATGCTTTGCTTGCAGTTGCGTTGCTCGGCGCACTCACACATCAGGCAGCGGCTGTTCTTGCGCCCCCGCGCGCAGGAGATACAGATGGATTTGTCAGGCGCTTTCGCTCGGTGTCGGCCCCCACTTATGCCGCTGTCGTCTGCCTGTTGTGGGTTTTGGCTTTCATCTTCGGAGGCTGGATTTACGCCAAGTACCGCATCTACGTGCGCATACCGATTGAGCAGGAAGGTTTCTATAAGACGCTTGGTGCCTTTGAATTGAAGGAGCATCTTAGCTCCATCGGCCTAGGGCTGCTGCCTTTCTACTGGTATCTGTGGAAAAATGCGTCCAACACCACTTACGCCAGCACACGCAAACGGGTGACCATCGTTCTTGCTGCGATTTGCTGGTACACGTTCTTGGCCGGCCACATTGTCAATAACGTACGAGGCTTCGGTTTATGAATACGACGACCCATACCTCCATACCAACGCTATCGCCTTGGGGCACATTCACGCTGGTATTCGGCATCTGTTTTGCAATCCTTTATGTGGTCTGCGACATGGCAGCATTGCCGCTGTTTACCTACCACCCGGGTACCGACCGAATCGATCTGGGCTATGCGCCGGCACGGCGTGACGAAGGCCCGGCCATGTACTGGTATGGATGGCTCGCGAGTTCTTTGTTGGGCGCATCGATTCTCAGTGGTCTTGCCGCTCTTTTGCCAGATAAAATTCGCAACAAAATTCCACTTGCCCTCGCATGGGTGGTACCTGTGGTGTTGCTGCCGGTACTGATTTATTCATTGATGTTTTACTGGCGGTGGTCATAGGGGCGGTCGGTCTATTTGACATCCTTTGATGAGGGCAAAATTCAATATGTTAGTTCGTTCAATTTTCTTGGCCTTGGCCGCTGCTGCGGCTTCAACCGTTTTCGCCGGCGGCGATGACTACGATGCGGCCAACGATGTCAAAGGTGCAGGGCCAGCTTATTTCGGCTTTGTGCGCGATACGCGCGGCTCGGCTGTGTTGGACGCTCAAGTTATCCTCCAGCCCAAAAAAGGTAAACCGGTTTTGCTGAAATCTAACGTTCTCGGTCTTTACCGTGGCCATATCCACAAAGATGTTTTGCCGGATGATGTACAAGTTTCCTGTGTCAAAGCCGGCTACCAGCAGACCAAGACCACGCGTCGCACGCCGCCTGGTGCCACAGCCATGTTCATCGAGACTGAATGCATCATGCGACGCCTGTAAAGTGCGCCGCCGTATCGCGCATCTGCGTTGCCCTTGTTTTTCTATGTGCACTGATCTCAATCGATAACACGCACGCGCAGACTCTCGAACCGGCGCCCGACACTGTCCTAGTCAATGGCAAGCTGGTCGTCTATGACAGACCGCCTGCTCAGGCCTTGGCGGTGCGTGACGGCAAAATTGCAGCGATCGGTGATACATCGAGCATCCGCGCGTTAGCAGGCCCCTCGACTCGCGTCATTGATCTAGGTGGCCGCACGGTCATCCCCGGCCTTATCGATTCACACATCCACGCCATCCGTGCAGGCCTTGGCTACAGCACCGAGGTGCAGTGGCTTGGGGTGCGCACCTTGAGAGAAGCCATCGAGCGACTTCGTGTTGCAGCCAAAGCAGCGCCCCGCGGTTCGTGGCTGGTCGTGGCAGGCGGATGGACGCCACGTCAGTTCCGTGAAGACCGGCCACCGACACAGGCCGAAATAGCCGCAGCGGCACCCAATCACCATGTTTACATCCAGTTGCTTTACACCCATGTTCTGCTCGATCCCGGCGGCGCAGCCGCACTGGGCGTCGCCGGTCGTGCCGAATGGGCCACGCGTCTTAAGCTTGAGCTAGATCACGAGCGCAAGCCCACCGGCTGGCTTTCCGGTGACAACCGAAGCATCAGTGACCTGTTTAACCTGTTACCAGCACCAAACTTCGCACAGCGGCTTGATGGCACGCGCAAATTTTTTCGAGCACTCAACGCCATGGGCATCACCGGTGTCAGCGATCCGGGCGGATACAACATCGAAATATCAGACTACGAACCGCTGTTCCAGTTGTGGCGAGAACGAGCGCTCACGGTGCGCGTGCGCTATAGCTTAAGCGCGCCGCGCCGCGATCACGAACTTGAAGACTTCAAAGCCTTGACACTGACCCGGCCGATGGGCTTAGGTGACGACTGGCTGCGCTTCAATGGCATTGGCGAGAACGTGACCTGGGGTTTCTACAACAACGACAACCCCAGCGACGCGCAAAAAGAGCAACTCCATGAAGTGCTGCGTTGGGCCGTATCGCGCGGCATGACCGTGACATTCCATTGGCACAACGACCGCCCCGTGCATCATTTGTTAGATGCTTTAGCGCGAGTCAATGCTGAAACCCCCATTGCTCAATTGCGATGGTCCATTGCACATCTCAATGACGCATCGCTACAAACGCTCAATCGCATGAAATCCCTAGGGGTGGGCTGGCTTGTGCAAAACGCCTTCTATTTTCGTGGCGAGGCCTTTATAGGTCAGCGCGGACCGGAAGCCGCGCGTCTCGTTCCGCCGTTGGTGAGTGCATTGCGGATTCAAGTTCCGCTTGGCGGCGGCACCGACGCACACCGTGTGATGGTGCCCAACCCATTTGTATCGCTGCAATGGATGCTCGACGGCAAAACCATCTCTGGTGTTGCCATGCGTGCGCTGGAAGAGCTTCCGACGCGAATCGATGCGCTGCGTTTGTACACCCAAGGCAGCGCGTGGTTCAGCTTTGAAGAGAGTGCGCGCGGGGCACTCGCAGTGGGTCAGTTTGCCGATCTGGCGGTGCTAAGCAGAGACTACCTGAGTGTGCCCATCGATCAAATTGGCGGCTTGACTTCGCTTTTGACCATGGTGGATGGGCGCATCGTTTATGCCAATGGACCTTTCATGGCGCTTGAAGGCAGAAAAAATTAGCATCACATTTAAAGAGATGTTATTTTGAGTGCATGAGTTTCTGCGCATTGCCACAACACACTTTGTGAATGTCTTGCGGCGTGAGCCCCACATTGAAGATGGCGTTGATGCCCTCGCGAATGTACATTTCGCCACCTTCAGGGTCAAATGGACAATCGCTGGCAAACACCACATGATCGGGCCCAAAAAAATCCAAGCCACAACGCAAGGCAGATGCTGAGCCTCCCAACACCGTATCGCCATAAAACATTTTGAAATAATCAATCGGCGCTTTTTGAAGTGACTTTAAGACATTGGCTTCATTGCCATCGGCACTTCGCGAACCCATTTGTGCCCATAAGGTTTCTGCTCTTCCACCAAAGTAAGGCAACATGCCACCGCAATGGTGAGTAATGAGTTTGAGCTCTGGCAAGCGATCAAAGAATCCAGAAAAAACCATGCGCGACATGGCAACACTGGTCTCAAAAGGCCAACCTAAAACCTGCCACACTTCAAATTTGGATTTTTCTTCATCAACATAGTCTGGTTTTTTTGCAAGACGAATAGGATGCATCCAAATTGGCATCTTGTGATGATTGGCCATTCGCTCAAACACAGCAAAATACTCGGGGTTATCCAACGCACGACCGTTGACGCTTGTTAATATTTGAACGCCTGCAGCCCCCATGTTGTTGATGGCGTAGTCCATCTCTTGAATGGCAGCTTGCGGATTGTTCATCGGCAGTGAAGCGACAAAATTCGGGAAAAAATCAGGCCATTTTTGACACATTGCTTGCATGCCTTCATTGGCGATGCGTGCCAATTTAGGTGACAGATCGGGGCCAGCAAGCATCTCAGGAGACGGTACGGCAAGACTCAGAATTTGTTTGACATGTGGATATTTTTTTAGCATCTCCACTCGCGCAGGAATATCCCACAGCAATTGCAAGCTGGTCATTCGCTTCACCATGCCAGGGTCGGTGCTGTATTTTTTCATCTCCTCTAGATAAGTCAGAGGCATGACATGGTTGTAGATGTCTATACAGGGTTGTTGTGTTGTCATGCTTCTAGTTCAAAGGGATGTTAGCTTGCTGAACCAATTTTTTCCATCGGTCTATATCAGTTTTGATGATGTCTCTTAATTGATCGCTGGTTGATAGGCGTACAAAAATACCTGAATCTGCCAATTGTTTTTTGACATCGTCCATTTGTATCACGTCAGAGAAATCTTTGAAAATTTTGTCTTGGATGTCTTTAGGTGTATTGCTTGGGCTGAGCACCGCATACCAAGGATACATATTTTCCATTTCAGGCAATCCTTGTTCAGTGAAAGTTGGCACATCAGGCATCAACTCTGATCGTTTTGCACCAGTCACAGAAAGCATTTTTAATTTCTTTGCTTTAGCCAATGGCAAAAGTGAATTAAAAGTTGCAAACATCAGCTGTACTTGTCCACCAATCAAATCAGTTTGCGCACCTGTAAGGCCTTTATAGGGCACATGCACAACATCTAAACCTCGAAGAGATTTGAGGTATTCCATGTTGAGGTGATGTGGCGTACCGTTTCCTGGGCTTGCGTAATTGAGCTGACCCGGTTTGCTTTTGAGATAGGCCAAAAGACTGTTCAAATCTTTTGCAGGCACATCGTTATTGACAGCCATTGCGTATGTGCTGACAGCAAGTCTTGAAATTGGCGCTAAATCATTGATGGGATCGTAGGGCAAATTTTTGTAAATGGCGGGCGTCATCGTCATGGTGTCAATGGCCATCAGCAAGGTGTAACCATCGGGCGTAGCTTTTGCTACCTTGTCTGCGCCAAGATTTCCACTGGCACCTGCTCGGTTGTCCACAATCACGGGTTGCTTCCATTTTTCTGAGAGCTTGGGACCCATAATTCTGGCAATCGTGTCGCTTCCACTGCCAGAGGTAAATGGCACAACCAAAGTAACAGGGCGATTGGGGAAATTATGGGCATTGGACTGGGCAGCAGCCTGAAAACCAAGTAACGCATTAAAACCAATGACAACTGTCAGTGTAAAAAATAATTGTTTGATTCGCATACTGATTTCCAAAAAATTGATTTGAAATAGCATTTGCAAGTTAGCTTTAACTCGCAAATTAGAGTTTAGCCGATTAAGCATTGACCAACGGTTCTGCAATGATGGTCATGGACAGGACGGTCAAGCCAATCATGACCAGCGTCATTGGAATATTCAATACCCAAGAGGGCAATGGTTTGGTTTGACCAAATTGGCTGCTGTAGTAGCACGCCACGCGATGCGCCAAGAACACAGAAATGACATGGCCCATCACAATGCTGAAGGTGGCCACATACCAAGTTACTTTGGCATCAATCAGTCCAATATCAGGGTAGTACTGTGCAGTGCCCCATAAATTCATGCCAATTCCAAAGGGGTCAGACGCTAGGGCAATGATGTTTTGACCTTGTATGAAAAAAGAAGAGAAGTTGTGCGCTATGAGGTAAGCCATTGCAATTGGCATGAGACTACTCAGAAATGAAGATGCCAAGTCCAAAAGAGTGACGTCAATTTTTCTGCCAGGAAGAGTGGTCGCCGTGCCCATTTGAAGCAAGACTCTGGTCATGAAGCAAGTGAAAAGATAAATGGAAAGTAAAAGAATCCAAAGACTTAACAATCCCAAGCTTCCTAACAGGTAGCCATTGACATCGGATTGGATGAAAGGAATTTTGCCTGCAATTTTTTCAAACAGCAACCAAATGGGTCCTGCATGAATGCCATCAAACAAGACACTTGTAAAGATGGCAATGACCAAAGCAATGATGCTGATTTGACTGGATTTGTTTTGCACAACAGCTTGGCATGGCACTTTATTTCTAAACAATAGCATGGCTCGCGTTTGTCCAATCAATTCAAAATACAGATTGAACCCATCAGCATGATTACGCCATGTTGACGGACCAAATAGCCACATGCCTGTCCACATTGAAAGACTGTAGACCGCAATCCAATTGCCGATGCGATGAGGCATGGATGCGATGGGGTAAATAACCTCTAAACCGCACCATAGCAGTAAAAAAATGCAAGCTGGCCAGCGACCTAAATTATCGGGCCAGCGCAACAAAGATTTTTCTGGCGAAGAATCGTTGGTATTTTTTTTTCCTTTGACCCGACTTAGCAAGTGCTCAAAGCCTTGAAAAAGTGCCAGCCAGGGATCGAGTTTGTTCCAGGCATTCCCAAACAGCATGCACGCAAAGGAAGTTCCTAACCACCAAACGATCCAAATGAAAGTAGGTGAGAAATTCATCAATGGATCTGCAGATCCCCAAAGGGCGGTGCACCATGTCAATATCAACAAGCCTACTGAAGAAAATTTCAGAAATCGCGTCCAGGCAGGTTGAGCATGGGACAAGCGGTCAAGCTTTTGATCAAGTTGAAAGATGAAGTAGGCTTTACGTCCGGTGGGATGGAATGAACTTTGTTTGAGAAATGGTGTCAGTAAGAAACTTAACAAGACGACCCAACATGCAGCCACAATGACCCAAGACATGGGTATGGGCAAATCATAACGTTCTCCAAAGCCATGTGCCCGCACAATTTGAGGCACCCACAGGCAAAAGCTGCTGACCACTTTCGTCCCATGCCTTAGCAGTTGCAATGGACGATGGACCCAATTAGCGGGGTAGAACTTCAATGCTGGCCAAGGAAGGTGCATGTGCATGACCTTTTTTTGCACTTGTGTCATTGACTAATTTCAAAGGGTGCCATTCGAGTTTGAACTTTCCGGTTGACTTGGCCTGAAAGCGCAAACTTTGCAGTTCATTAGGTTGAAGTGGCAGACTCAATCGGTAGGCATGCAGGTGAAGCTCTCCCGGCAAATCACTGTCGACATTCAAGTTGATCCAATCGTTTTTGAATACTTTGAAAACAACTTCTTTTTGCGTTGGCGTTGAGCTGGAAATGTGAAGCGTCAGTGGGACTTCCTGCTGTGCCCAAGCCATTGCAATGGCACAGCAGTTGAGTATCCAAAAAGTGAACTTCGAGGGCTGCACTTATTTTTGAGCTTGAGACCAGTCGGCAATTTTCCGGACCGAACCTGTCAATTCCAAGATGTGCATCCCAGAATTTGCGCGGTCAACAATGTAGATGTAGCCACGCTCATCGACTTCAACGTTGTTGGTTTGAATCGCACGCTTCTTAGATGCTTCTGTGAAAGGTAAAGATGATTCCTGCCCAGGTGGCGTTAACAGAGCAACGGTATTCTTATTCAAGGCAGGAATAAAAAAAGCAATCTCTTTGGGGCTCATTGGATTGCGAACATCCAATGCACGAACGCCAGCATTAAAGTGCGCAAAAAACATGATTTTCTTGTAGTAAACCGGCGTCATGTTTTCATTGGATGAGTGAGTTCCAAATCGACCGCCTTTGGCGCAGAATTTTTCCTTTGTTTCGGGAACAGTCCAACTGGCCACACCAAAGGGCTTGGTTTCAGTGGTGATATCCACAAACCAGACCATCTGACGACCTTCTAAGCATTCCTTTTGGATGGCTTCATCGGTGACCACAATGAAATCACGGACGCGTCCAAGGTAGTTGTTTGCAAACTCTGGGATGTCGACACCAAACATGGGGAACACTGTGTGCGCGCCGTGCATGGGTGGTAAGTCAAGTCTTGCAACTTGAGGCAAGAGTAAGTTTTCCGGTGTGGGTTCCTTCGGGCCATTCAGCAATTTATCGCGGTCAACGATTTGAAGGACACCTTCAGTGTTGGTGCCATAGCCAAAGTAGACTCGATTGCCTTTAGGGCCTGTTGAGATAGGACCGTGCAATGAAATTGGAACGGGTCCGCCTGCGCCAGGCTGCTGGCCAATCAGGCCAAAGTCGCGGATAAAAACTGGTTTAGAGGGGTCTGACAAATCATATATTTGAGTCATCCGATTGGTACGCCACAGAGGATTGCCGGAAACCAAATAGGCAATGCCCGTATCACATTCCCAAAAATTTTTGTGTGTGCCTTTAAGGCCTTTGCCAATGGTAGTGAGCAAATTAGGTTTGGCAGGATCGGTCACGTCCCAAACTTCGTGGGCCTGATTGCCAAAAACGCGAAGCATGTAAAACTTGCTCTTGTCAGCTTTGGAAAGATTGGCGCCACTGCAGATGCGAACCATTTGAGCACCGCCTTGCTCCGCTTTACCTTCTTCGCCAGGAATGTGCGTCAGATATTGCGGTTTCTTGGGGTCGGTGACATCGATGATTGATGTGCCGTTATCTTCGATCTTGCCATTCAATGGGTTTAGTTTTTTATCCCCATGGTGTCCGATATAGGCAATCCAGCGGTTACCTTGTTTTTGAATAGTGGGTTGATAGGCTGTTCTAGCTTGTAGGTCGCTGTAGCCAACCAATTTCATGTTCATTGCCTGTTCTGCATCAGGGTTGGTCGCAAGAGCAGCCTGCATACTGATGCAGCCCCATAAACCGAGTGCTAAAACGGCCCCCGAACGGGGTATAAATTGCTTGAACATGAATGTCTCCTGATGATTGGATTCCAAAGTCTGGAAATTTAATTGGTTGGGTCTGCGACTACAGATTTAATTCCCTATTCTCTTTAGTTTCGACAAAATGTCCAGCTCTGGATGCTTGGTGTGCTATGGAAGGGTAGGGGAGGCAAGGCAAGGCAATACCTTCCTTGCGGCACAACTCAGCATGATGTCTTAACCCCGCAAGCCGCTCAGAACAATGCGTATCATGTCCTCGGTCGAGCTGACGCCTAGTGGCACTTCGAATGTCTTTGACCATCTGATCGGCGTGGCCTCTGCATGGCAGTAGCCTCAGCGGTCAGTTCGATCTCGCTACTAGGTGTTTTACTTGGCCCACTTCAAACGCTGTTGACACAACAGGGAGGGAAAGGGAAAATTCATTGTGATCAGACAACCTACAACTTCAAGCGGTGCTGTCTCGTTAGCAAGTTTTAAATAAATGACCGATGCGGAGAACGCCAAGCCCGGTCCAGGCCAAGAAAATTTTCTATGACGATTCAATCCCACGACAAATTGCTGCTAACCGGCGCAGCTGGCGGGCTAGGCAAGGCCTTGCGCGAACGCCTCAAGGCCAATTGCAAGGTTCTCAGGCTGTCTGACATTCAAGCCTTTGGCCAAGCTGGTGCAGCCGAGGAAATCATGCTGGCCGACCTAGCTGATGCCGGGGCCGTGGATGCCATGGTGCAGGGCGTGGACGCCATTGTTCACTTGGGTGGCGTTTCGGTGGAAGGACCGTTTCATCCTATCTTGAATGCTAATATTTTGGGCATGTACAACCTTTATGAGGCCGCCCGCAAGCATGGCGTCAAGCGTGTGGTGTTTGCCAGCTCCAACCATGTCACCGGCTTTTATCGCCAAAGCGAAACCATCAATGCCAGCCATCCGCCGCGGCCCGACGGTTTTTATGGTCTAAGCAAAGCCTTTGGTGAAGACCTGTCGCGTTTTTACTTTGACCGCTACGGCATTGAAACTGCCTGCATGCGCATCGGCTCATCCTACCCCGAGCCGCGAGACCGGCGCATGCTGGCCACCTGGCTGAGTTATGACGACTTACACCGCCTGATCACCGCCTGCTTGATCACGCCCGTGCTCTCGCACAGCATTGTGTTCGGCATGTCCAATAACGCGGTGACCTGGTGGGACAACTCGCAGTCAAACCATCTGGGATTCAAAGCGCATGACAGCTCTGACGTCTTTCGCGACGCCGTCTACGCCCGCACCAGTGAGCCTGACCTGAGCGACCCTGCGGTGCAATTCCAGGGTGGCGCCTTTGTCAAAGCCGGTCCTTTCTCTGACTGAGCCTTGTGCAGCCGCAAGCCGAACTGCTCGTTGACGCCCGTCATGGTACCGGTGAAAGTCCAGTCTGGCATGTGGGCGAGCAGGCTCTTTACTGGGTCGATATTCCGGCGCGGGCGTTGTGGCGCATGGATGCGACCAGTGGCCAGTTAAGCAGCTGGCTGGCCCCCGAGATGCTGGCCTGTATCGCTAGTGCCGGGCGTCCCGGGCGCTGGATTGCCGGCATGGAAAGCGGCATTTTTGAATTGCAAACCGAAGGTGCCGCGCTGCAAACCAAGCTGTTGGCTCCAGTGGCGCACGCCAGCCAAAACATGCGTTTCAACGACGGACGTTGCGACCGTCAGGGGCGTTTGTGGGCTGGCACCATGCAGATGGACATGGGCCTGGCCTCGACAGCTGGCGCGCTTTACCGCTTTGACGCAGCGGGTCTGCAAATGGTCATCGGCGGGTTAATCACCCCCAACGGCCTGGGCTTCAGCCCGGATGGGCGCACCCTGTATTTGTCAGACTCGCATCCTTCGGTGCAAAGCATCTGGGCCTTTGACTATGACACCGAAAGCGGCATGCCATCTAAGCGCCGGTTGTTTGTGGATATGAACGCTTTTCCCGGTCGGCCCGATGGCGCTGCCGTGGATGCCGATGGTTGCTATTGGATTTGCGGCAACGATGCTGGCCTCATTCATCGCTTCACGCCGGCGGGCAAGCTGGACCGCTCGTTGGCTGTACCCGTTAAAAAACCGGCCATGTGCGCCTTTGGTGGCGCTGGACTGGACACCTTGTTCGTCACCTCGATCCGCCCCGTTGGCGATGTCGATTTGAGCGATCAGCCGCTGGCCGGCAGTGTCTTTGCGTTGCGCCCCGGCGTACGCGGCCTGCCCGAGCCGGCTTTCGTTTGAGTTTTCCGTGTGTGCTTTTTATCAACCCGGTCTTCAGGAGACAACCATGACCTTTCGCAGACAAATCATTGCCGCAGCTGCATTAGCTGCATTCTCTTTTGCCGCACCCATGACTGCGCAGGCACAAACCGTGCTCAAGGCTTCCGATGTGCACCCCGCTGGCTATCCCAATGTGGTGGCTGTTGAGAACCTTGGCAAGAAGCTGGAAGCTGCTACCAATGGCAAGTTCAAGCTGCAAATGTTTGCCGGCGGCGTTCTTGGCAGTGAAAAAGAAGTGGTCGAGCAGACCCAGGTCGGCGCGATCCAGATCGCACGTATCTCCCTGGGCATTCTCGGCCCAGTGGTGCCTGATGTGAACGTTTTTAACATGCCTTTCGTGTTCCGTGACGAGGCTCACATGCGCGCCGTCATTGACGGCCCTATCGGCAAGGAGCTGATGGACAAAATCACTAACAGCCCGGCCCGTCTGGTTGCCCTGGGCTGGATGGACAGCGGCTCGCGCAGTCTGTACACCAAAAAAGAAGTGAAGACACCGGCCGACCTCAAAGGCATGAAGATTCGCGTGATGGGCAACCCGCTGTTTGTAGACACCATGAACGCCATGGGCGGCAATGGCATCACCATGGGACACAACGACACCTACAGCGCCCTGCAGACCAATGTGGTCGACGGTGCTGAAAACAACCCGCCCACTCTGTTCACGGCCAATCATTACTCGGCCGGTGTCAAGTATTACGCACAGACCACCCACCTGATCATTCCTGAAATTTTTGTGATGTCCAAGGTAAGCTGGGACAAGATGAGCAAGGACGAACAGGCGCTGGTCATGAAGTTCTCTCGCGAAGCCCAGATGGAGCAGCGTGCCTTGTGGGACAAGAGCGTGGCTGAATACAGCACCAAGCTCAAGGCTGCTGGCATTCAGTTTGTCAATGTTGACAAAAAACCCTTCTATGACGCTACGGCCCCAGTGCGTGCCAAGCACGGCGCCCAGTACGCCGAGTTGATCAAGCGCATCGAAGCAGAAAAGTGAACGCGGCACAAATGTTTTGATTTTCCGGCCTCGCATGCGCAAATATGGCGCAGGGGGCCTTGATGTTTTCACGTTATTTCCCGAGATTCCCATGAATGAAAAAATTCTCAAAGCCATGGATGGCCTTTACCTGACCTGTATCTGGTCAGCCGGCTTTTCCATTTTTATCATGAGCATCATTATTCCGGTGGGTGTTTTCGCCCGCTACGTGCTGGGCTTTGGAGCGCAGTGGCCCGAGCCCATCGCCATCTTGTTGATGGTTGTATTCACATTTTTGGGTGCGGCTGCGTCTTACCGCGCCGGTGCCCATATTGCCGTGGCCATGCTGACAGACCGCATCAGCCCGCCGATGCAGGCTGCTTGCAAGGTCATGGTCGATATCGCGATGGTCGTCGTTTGTCTGTTTGGTATTGTCTACGGCACGTCCTTGTGCTTGGGGACCATGGGGCAAAACCTCGGAGAGCTGCCCTGGATGCCGGTGGGTGTCACGTACTCACCCCTCCCACTGGGCTCACTTTTTACCTTGATTTTCGTGTTGGAAAAAATGGTCTTTGGGTCACAGCACAAGCGCGCTGTTGTCACTTATGACCACGGCTTGGATGAATCTGACAACAAACCCGCGGGAGCCTGAGTCATGGACATGCTTGTATTACTGGGCAGCTTCATGCTGCTGATGCTCATGGGTATGCCCGTGGCGTATGCCCTGGGCCTGGCCTCGCTGGTAGGTGCTGTCTGGATCGATCTGCCGCTGGCTGCGGTGATGATTCAGTTGGCCAACGGCGTCAATAAATTTTCACTGCTGGCTATTCCATTTTTTGTGCTGGCGGGTGCACTGATGGCCGAGGGCGGCATGTCGCGCCGCCTGGTGGCTTTCGCCGGCGTACTAGTCGGTTTTGTACGCGGCGGCTTGTCACTGGTCAATATACTGGCGTCCACATTTTTTGGCGGCATTTCCGGATCAGCCGTGGCTGACACTGCTTCCATCGGTTCGGTGTTAATTCCCGAGATGGAGCGCAAGGGTTATCCACGCGATTTTTCGACGGCGGTGACTGTCAGCGGTTCTATTCAGGCGATCCTGATCCCGCCCAGCCACAACATGGTGATTTACTCCATGGCCGCCGGCGGCTCGGTGTCGGTGGCGGCGCTCTTTCTTGCGGGCCTGGTGCCGGGTCTGGTACTGGGGCTGATGCTGTCCATTTACTGCCTGTATGTAGCCCGCAAGCGCAACTTTCCCAAAGGCGAGGTGATTCCTTTGCGTGCGGCGCTGAAGATTTGCGGCGAAGCCATGTGGGGTCTGATGACCATGGTCATCATTCTGGGCGGCATTATGAGCGGGGTTTTTACCGCCAACGAATCGGCTTCCATTGCCGTGGTGTGGGCCTTCTTTGTCACCATGTTTGTTTACCGCGACTACAAGTGGCGCGACCTGCCCAAGCTGGTTCACCGCACCGTCAAGACGGTGACCGTGGTGATGATTCTGATCGGTTTTGCCGCCAGCTTTGGTTATGTGATGACGCTGATGCAGATTCCGCTAAAGATCACCACGATGTTCACCACGCTCACCAACAACACTTACCTGATTCTCTTTTACATCAACGTCATGCTGCTGATTCTGGGTACGCTGATGGACATGGCGCCGCTGATCCTGATACTGACGCCGATTTTGTTGCCAGTGGTGAAAACGCTGGGTGTTGACCCCGTGCACTTCGGCATCATCATCATGGTCAACCTTGGCATCGGCTTGCTGACGCCGCCGGTGGGCTCGGTTCTCTTTGTGGGCAGCGCCGTGGGCAAACTGTCGATTGAAGCGCTGGTGAAAGCCATGTACCCTTTCTTTGGCGTTTTATTGCTCCTGTTGGCGCTGGTCACTTACTGGCCTGCGATGACCTTGTGGCTGCCTCGCGCCATGGGCGTGTGATGCTGCCATGAGCCTGCCTGCGGTTCTTGTCACTCACCCGGCCGACCGCCTGCGCGAGTACTTTGGTGGTGAGGCACTGGCGCGTTTGCGGCGCATCGCTCAGGTGAGGCTGAACCCCTCCAACGCTAACCTCTCGGGCCCGGAGCTTGTGCAAGCTGCGCAAGGCTGCAAAGTGATGATTGCTTACAGGCAGATCAGCTTGGATGAAGCCGCCATGCAGGCCATGCCTGAACTGCTTGCCGTGGTGCGTTGTGCGGTTGATATCCGAACCATCGATGTGCTTGCAGCAAGCGGGCAGGGTATTCTGGTCACGCGGGCCAGTGCCGGCTTCATGGCCTCAGTGTCTGAATGGATTCTGGCGGCCATGATTGACCTGAGCCGCGGCATCAGTCGGGCAGCAGCTCTGTACCGTGCGGGCCTTCAGCCGCTGCCGCAAATGGGCCGCGAACTGCGGGGTGCCACTTTGGGCGTGATTGGCTACGGCCAGATCAGCCGTTACCTGTGTCCGCTGGCGGCTGCCTTCGGGCTGAAGGTGCTGGTGAATGACCCGTTTTTACTTGCCCATGAAGCCGATGTGCACAGCACGGACTTGCCTGATTTGCTGGCCCAGTCTGACTATGTGGTGTGTCTGGCCCCTGCCAATGCAGAGACTGAAAACCTGATGAACGCCTTAGCCTTTGCCCGGATGAAACACGGCGCTTT
>Ga0214919_10006687_pt1 | contig 15755 bp, 16 predicted proteins | sample LL1503_MetaG_FD_177994 | JGI IMG/M metagenome (GOLD analysis project Ga0214919, IMG submission 177994) | Freshwater microbial communities from Lake Lanier, Atlanta, Georgia, United States - LL-1503 | ecosystem: Environmental > Aquatic > Freshwater > Lake | place: USA: Georgia | collected... | reverse complement strand
CTTGATTTATCGGCGATAACCTTCAGTCGTAATACAAGGAGGGGTGCGAGAGCGGCCGAATCGGCACGCTTGGAAAGCGTGTGAGGCGCAAGTCTCCGTGGGTTCGAATCCCACCTCCTCCGCCATGAGTATCAGTCACGAACAAGCCATGCAGGTTGCTCTGCAACAGGCGCAACTAGCCAGCAACTCTGGCGATGTGCCAGTTGGTGCTGTCGTTATGCACGACGGTCAGATCATTGCAGCTCGACACAACGAACGTGAGGCAACGGGCGACCCAACTGCTCACGCAGAGATACTCGCATTACGCGATGCAGCCAGCGCACTTGGCCGGTGGAGACTGAATGATTGCACGCTTGTCGTGACACTGGAGCCATGCGTGATGTGTGCAGGTGCGCTGATTAATGCACGAATAGAGACGCTTGTTTATGCAACAGCCGACCTCAAAGGTGGAGCAACCGCAAGTTTGTACAACGTGTGTAGTGATCCACGGCTCAATCACAACCCAGTTGTGAAGCATGGTGTGTGTGAGCATGAGGCAACGCTGTTGTTGAAAGTGTTCTTCGCTCAGAATCGCACTTAGACTTAGTATTGACTATTTGGTCAAACGAGTTATTAGAAACTTAAAGGGGTTGAGTCTGCAAAACGGGTCATACAAGAAAAAGCTTGCAATTGTTCTACTAAACCCACAATACATCCGTTCGTGGATCGATACAGGACTACTTCGGAATATGCTCATTACCGGAGAAATTGAAATCACGGTTTTTGCACCCCAGTACGTGGTTGATCGTTGGGAGGATGCAGATCAATATGAAACAAGCATTATTGAGTCAATTAAGCCTTCGATAGCGGCTACTAATTTGGTTGCCTTAAGTTGGATGGCGTTACGGTCAAGGTCTTCAACCTTTCGCTTCTCTCTTGAACGAACTTTTTTGTCAGATTATCGTTTGTTTCCTTTTCATATTGGATTGAAAAAGGGCTTTGTTCAGTTTCTGCGCAATATACGAACTATTGCCCGTAATACGAAGGTTAAACGCAAAACCATCTTGTATTTCTTTCCTCCATTTCGTGTTCTGTCTCGAAGAAATAGACTGACGTTGGATAATGGACGTGCGTTGCCTCCCCGAATCGCAAATGGGAATTTTGATTGGCTTGTTCTGCCTTGCCATGCGTTAGACGAATTGATGACAGATTATTTAGCCCACGCGCGACAGATTGGGCTTCGATCAATAGTGGCAATCGATAACTGGGACAACCTTACGAGTAAGTCTGCATTTGTTGTGCAGCCAGATCTTGTGACTGTGATGGGGGCAAGGTGCGTGCAGTATGCAGTTGAGATTCACCGGTCAGACCCCAAAACAGTCTTGCCAATTGGGTTGCCACGGTTTGATGTGTATCGAACACTTCAACAGGATGGTACTGCAAAAAAGCATTCAACACGGAAACGGGTTTTGTACGCGGGTTTCTCACTTGCTCACTCGGAGAAACGGGTGGTAAATGAACTTGCGGACTACTTAGACCTTAAGTATGGACCAGGTGTTGTTGAAGTTCATTATCGTCCGCATCCATTAGCTGTGCCTCGCATTGATCATTATGAAATTGAGAACCCACATGTTGTCACGACGGAACACGGAAATCTTTCACGTACGGGATTACCGCACATGGACAATGAATTTATCAATGCACTTACTGAGGCCAATGTAGTGGTGGGTGCACCTACCACTTTAATACTGGAAGCGATGCTGGTCGGCAGACCGTGCGTACTTGATGTCACTTGCGATAAATTTCATCGCACCACGGCGGGCAAATCTGCACAACGATACACGCATATGCGGGATTTACTTGCAGTACGGGACCTCGCACGAGGTGAAACCATTGATCAACTTATTTCAGCAGTGAATAAGGTTTTGGATGCTGGCACCACCAAGGTTTCCTATGAAATCGAACATTTATACGACACTGGTGGGCTTAGTTATGCTGAGCAGTTGACATCAATTTTACTGGCGTAGTCGAGCAATAGAATTTAGTACTGTTCTTGTATGCGCAACCGAACCATCCTGCTTGAAAACATTACAATTTTTGACGATTCAAAGTGTTTTGTTATCGCCGAAATAGGTCACAATCATCAAGGGAATGTTGAATTATGTAAGCAAATGATTAAGGCAGCCTTCGATGCTGGAGCAAGCGCTGTCAAATTACAAAAACGGAGCAATAAAGACCTTTTCACGAAGCAGTATTTTGATCGGCCATACAATAGTGAAAACAGTTTTGGGGCGACGTATGGCGAACATCGCGAAAATCTTGAATTTGATCGAGATCAATATCTTGAACTTCAGACTTTCAGCGCTCACCTTGGAGTTATCTTCTTCGCAACAGCATTTGATTTTGAAAGTGCTGACTTTCTAAATGATATTAATGTTCCTGCATTCAAGGTCGCTTCGGGGGATTTGAAGAATATACCTTTAATTAAATATTTGGCAGCGTTTGGCAAACCCTTATTTTTGAGTACGGGTGGCGGAACGATTGAAGATGTTGATCGTGTAGTCGTAACGCTTGATGGCACTGGGGTTCAGTATTGCATCATGCAATGTACGGCCGGATATCCGCCATCGTGGGACGAATTAAATTTGCGCGTGATTAGTGAATTCAGAAATAGGTATTTGTCGCCAGTAATTGGGTTCTCTTCGCATGACAGCGGAATTGCCATGGCTTCAGCGGCTTACGCACTTGGAGCACGAGTAATAGAAAAGCATTTTACGCTCAATCGAACTCTCAAAGGAACCGACCACGCATTTTCATTAGAGCCACAGGGACTTCGCAAAATGATTCGAGATCTGGATCGGCTGCATCTTGCGATGGGGGATGGACAAAAACGGCAATTTGTGAGCGAAAGAGATCCATTACAGAAAATGGGTAAGAAGATGGTTTTCGTTCGATCTATGCCGGGTGGTGCGGTGTTGACCCCCGAAGATATTTCATTTAAATCACCTGGTGACGGCATGGCACCTTGGATGATTGATCAAGTTGTTGGTAAAAGGCTCATAAGAGAGATGAAAGCTGAAGACGCGGTAGACATCGCTGACCTACAGTAATAACTAAGAAAACTAACGTTCGATAACTTCATCAATAGTAGTGCTGGGCAACCCACCAGTTGACTCGACACCGTATTTGTCTTCAACTCGAACCCTGTCATTGAAGTGCGGTGTGGATGCTTCGATGTACACCACATCGGTGATGGCCTCGGTTTGATGCACTAAACCTGGCCGAAAATGCACAACTTGTCCTGGGCCAGCAATCGTTTCGGTGAGAGTGCCAGAACCGTTGTCGTAACGCACAATTATAGTGCCGCTAATAATGACAGCCGTTTCGTCTTTGAGATGGTGAAATTGCAGACCACCTTTCTCTCCAGCGCGAACCTCCAGTCGTTTGAGGCTGTACTTTCCAGGAACCAGTGCAAGAAGTGTCTCAGTACCCCAGGTGCGTTCGCCAAGGTCTTCGGAAATTGGAAACACTTCTGAATCCATAGGAACTCCTTTTGTCGACGTGATTACAGGTCAGGATAACTGAATGTTTATAAATGGACAATCTTTAGAATGGGGCGAAATTAATTTGTGGCAAGTGCGCGAGGTTTTGCACAAGATAGTGCTCTGCTATGAGCCAATCTTCTGGAGAGTTGATATCAAAACCCTCCATCCCTGTACTGATGTGTGGTATCACACGTTCACCAGAAATCGTTCCAAAAGTTTCGATAACAGAAACCCAAGCAATTTCGAGGCTTGCATTTTGGACATAGATCTTTGGTAGCGCCGCATATTGGTTGCTATGCCATGGAACATCGCCGATTTTGTTGGGTAGAAGTGGTGTCATGAGGCTGTCGTCGAGCACCCACATCTTTCCTGGATGCTCGGAACACAATGACACAGCTCGTAAAGAATCCGCATTTCTGTTTGTAGAAAAAGTGTTCCATGCCCGAGAAATAGTGTTGGCGTTTCTAAATGGACTTGTTGGTCGGAGTATGGAAAAGGCATCAAATGTCTGAGAATTTTGTGTCAATAGATCCAGTGCCCAGGTGACCCACTCAATGTCGGCAGAGGTATCGCTTGCAGTTGAAATAGGGCGAAGAGCTGGTACGACTGCGCCGTAATGAGAAGCAATTGCTGCATAGTGGACAGAGTCGGTAACACAAACAATGTCAGTAAAAATTCCGCTCGCTTTGGCCGCAGCAATGGTGTAGGCCAATAGCGGATGGTTGCCCAAGATCTTGATGTTCTTGTCGGGGATACGCTTTGATCCTGAACGAGCAGGAATGAGTGCGACCACGCGCTTATTTGTAAAATTTAAATTCATGTGATCTTCAGATAGTAGACGAAAATGATTGATCAGTTTTTGTTCCCGATAGCCTTCGAAAACGGAAGGGTGCCAGAGCGGACGAATGGAACGGTCTCGAACACCGTCGTGGGTTTAGGCCCACCGTGGGTTCAAATCCCACCCCTTCCGCCAATCAATACTTAATTTTTGAATCTCTGTGCTGTCGAGAAAACCTGTAGCGCAATGTATGGCCAAGTATTTGAAGTCCGTACTTAATGCTGTTGACATGTGAGATCTCTTGTCCATAGAAGGTTGGAATTGAGATTTCTGCAATGCGTTGACGAGATCCAATCATTTGGAGAATTATCTGCGTGTCAAAGTCAAAAGCATTTGAGTTGTTAACAAAATCAATCTTGGTTAATGAGTTCACTCGATATGCACGATAACCGGTATGCCATTCACTGAGTCGTGCGCCAACCAATAGATTCTGAAGTCGAGTAAGCACAATGTTCCCGACGAACTTGTATAGCGGCATCCCACCTCTTAACGCACCAACGGGAGCAATCATGCGTGATCCAAGCACGACATCTGCAACATTGTCTACGAGCGGTTGCAAGATATTTGGCAATTCTTCGGGGGCATATTGCCCGTCGCCATGAAGCATGACAACAAAATCCATGTTGTTTTCTATGGCCCAGCTGTAACCATATTTTTGATTACCGCCATATCCAAGATTGAGCGGATGCCTGATAATCGTGATGGGGAGTTTTGACGATTGTTGGTATTTGGTTACGACATCATGCGTTGCATCAGTGCTCGCATCATCGCAAACCAAAACACATGAAATTTGTGGGATCAACGCAGTCGGGATTCGGTTAAGGACTTGCTGGAGCGTGGACTCAGCATTGTAAGCAACAACAAGCAGTGTGATTTTAGGTTGTTGCGTCATGGCCACACGGCGTTTATGTCAATGGAACATTTCCCTAAATCGTAGATTGTCCCTTGTGCGTCGTCATAGAGTATGGGCGCGATGTCGGGGATGTTGTCCTGATTTGGAAAATTTTTATACCACACCACAAATCGATGCTTACATGGAACTCTGCGAACCGACTCACCCTGAAACTGGTTTAAAATTGGCCACGCTTCAACAGCCCCTGAAAGTTGCTGCGGTGCATTGCTGAATAGACCACTGAGGTCAGGAAGCGAACGCGCATATTGGTGGAGTGGTTGATTGACAAATGCAGCCGTTGTCATGTTTCGACCTGTTCGACCAAATGAAAGAGCATCACGACCCGTTACTAAAAACTGCGGGATTATCAAGAGAACCGAAGCCGCAATAGCGAAGATCTGTGCATAACGAATTTTGTAAACGGATAAATCAATCAGAATAGCGAGGGCGATAACAAGGGGAACCAGAATTGGAACCATCATTCTTGTGTCAAGTCGTCCGTACTCTAAGTGAACAAAACGATATGAAGAGAAAATAAGATAGGCACCAGTAATTCCAAGCATCATCAATAGAGCGAGTGCCACCTCCCTAGATATCGTGTTTTCACGTCGCAGCAAACGCTTTAGAACGATTGCCGAAGAAATGAAAAAAGTGAGGAGGAAAAGTAGCAGTCCAAACTGCGCCGCATTGGGGTAGGTGTTCCATTTGTCATAAATAACCGAGTCAAATGGTTGCGCTGAAAAAAAGGTGCCCAAGGTTGCCATTCCATTCATAAAAGCTTGTACGAGTGTTCCACCTCCTCCCGTTCGCGTTCCTGTAAGCGTCCCACTTACCTCCTGGTTGCGTTGCAACCACCACCATGTGGGATAAAACGAGACACAAAGTGTGAGTCCGTTGTAGATCGTTGCCTTAATCCAACCAATATTGGGACGATCAACGAATATTGTGATGAAAGCAATCGGAATAGCAAATACTGGACCCACAAAACGAACAAAGAAAAGTCCAACATAGAGCAACAAAAGAATCGGGTACTTCCAGTGGGTTTTCAGAAATAGAGCGACAAATATACATACCACTTCGATTGCAAGAAAAGGTGGCTCACTCCAAGCCATTGTGAACTGCCATAAAAGTGAAGGGCTGAGCACTATGAACAAAGTGCCCATCATGGTTGTGATCTGCGAAGTGGTTCTCTGCAAAATTTTGTGTGCAAAAAAAACCATAAACGCGGCTGACAAAAGATTGATTATTAGAAGTGTGGTATTCGTGTTGACGTTGAAGAACTCTCCAATGGAGATGAGTGCTGGATACCCAGGTGGACGAACAAACATTGGGTCACCGATCACATCTAGTGAGCCCAAACCTAGGGAGAGGCTGCGTCCGGCCGCAACGTAATCAGTGGAATCCCAACTCCAACCGACACCGGATCGATTGCCGATTATAAGGATTATCAGGGCAAGGCCGACTGCGGTGAATGGTTCAGCTGCTCCAAACTTTTTGAGATTGATTTGCGGCACGGAAACACTCTATAGAAAGCCATTTGTCGTAGTTGGGGTTGTCGTGGGAGTTTTACGGTGACACTCTTAGTGGGTGCTACAAGTCCAAGGTCTCTCCGTCGAAATTGGCGGACGTATGGTCGTGGAGGAAGCATCCTTCACCGTGATGCCGCGCGACAAAGCAGGATTAGTTGGCCGCAACGGCGCCGGAAAAACCACACTTTTTAAAGTGCTCGGGGGCGCAGTAGAGCCGCATGCAGGCAAAGTATTGCGCAAGGGTGGATTTGGATATTTGCCTCAAGATCCAAAAATCCCTGGTGCTCGCGAATCACACACTGCGATCTCGCACATTTTATCTGGACGCAACATAGACGAAGATTTAGTACGCATTGAAAAGTTACGTTTGTCGATGGAGGAATCACCCACACCGCAGAACATCGCAAAGTTTTCAAAAGCTGAGGATGATTTTTCATCCAAAGGTGGTTATGCAGCCGAGAGTGAGGCACGCTCAATCGCTGCTGGATTGGGATTGAAGCCTGACCGTTTGAACTCATCGATTGGAGTGCTGTCGGGTGGCGAACGTCGGCGAGTTGAACTTGCACGAATTTTGTTTGCAGGTAGTGACACGTTGTTGCTTGACGAACCAACCAACCACTTGGATATTGACGCAAAGACATGGTTGTTGGGATTCTTGCGTGAGTACCGAGGGGCATTGCTGGTGATCAGTCACGACCTTGAGTTGTTGGATGAAGCAATTACGCGCGTATTGCATCTCGACAGACCACAAGAGGAATCCGTCGGGTCAATTGTTGAATACCGCGGCACATACACACAGTATTTGTCATCTCGTGCTGCCGACGAAGCACGTCGCGCGAAGAAAGCATCGATGCAAGAAAAAGAGATGGCACGGTTACAGGGCGTTGTTGATCGCTTTGGCGCTAAGGCTTCGAAAGCCGCGATGGCGCACAGCATTGAGAAGCGCATTGCGCGTATTGAAGACACCAAAGTTGAAGGTCCAACAAAGGACAAAAAACTAAAAGTTCGTTTTCCTGAACCACCGACCGCTGGACAAACAGTAATCACAGCAACTGGGTTACGTAAGACATTTGGTGGGCCAGACATTTTTCATGACGTCAGTTTTGACTTGGGTCGAGGCGAGCGCTTATTGGTGCTTGGTCTCAACGGTGCCGGGAAAACAACGCTGTTACGGATGCTCGCAGGCGAAAGCAAGTCTGATGGCGGTGAAGTTGAGTTTGGGTACCAAGTAACAACCGGGTACTTTGCCCAAGAACACGACAACCTGGACCCCGAGGCGTCACTCATTGATCACATGCGCAGGCATGCACCTGTGCGCTTGGGACTTACCGAAACAGACTTGCGTGGCATGCTCGGTATGTTTGGGTTATCGGGCACAAAGGTTTTTCAAGAGTCAGCCACATTGTCGGGTGGAGAAAAAACCAAATTGGCGCTTGCCATGTTGATGGTTGGCCGTAACAATTTGTTGTTTTTGGATGAGCCAACGAACAACTTGGACCCACCAAGTCGCCAGGCAGTCGCCGATGCGCTTTCAGCGTGGAAGGGCGCGATCATTTTGGTCAGCCATGACACCGAATTTGTGGAGCAACTTGCTCCAACAAAAGTATTATTAATGCCCGATGGCCAAGTGGATTACTTCAGCAATGAGTGGCTCGACTTGGTGAGCCTCGCCTAGTTCTTGGAGAAACTAGATCTTGCAGGTTGTTTCGCTGACCGGAACGGTCAATTTAATAAAGTATGAATCAACCGCAGTATTAATGCACTCATTCGCACCGTACCCAGTGTGTTGATTTGCCTCGACAATCAACAAGATGCCCTGTTCGAGTGCCGCCGCCATCTTGCGTGTTGACTCAAGTGGTGTTGCTGGGTCTCCTGTTGTGCCAATTACAACAATCGGGCCGGCACCGTTGCCATTGGCATCAACTTTTGTTGCTGGTTTCACCGGCCAAAGTGCGCATGAGTATCCGTAGCCAAAGTTGGCGCCTAGTCGGGGAGCAGCAGCGATAAATGCTGGCACTGCGGCATCAACTTCTTCGATACTTGTTGCACCGGGATCGTCCAAACACGAGATTGCAAGAAACGCTTCAAGTTCGTTGCCATAACTGCCGTCGTCTTTGCGCTGATAGTAATCGTCGTACAACTTGAGTAACCCTGCGCCATCACCCTTTTGTGCATCCGCCAATGCTTTTTCAAGTTGTGTCCAGGAGTAATCGGAATACATAGCTTGAGTAACAGCAGTGAAAGCAACACCTTGAGTAACCGGTGTGCGATCGGCGCTCACCACGATCGGTTGTGAATCAAGTTCAAGCAGTAGTGAGTCGAAAGCAGCCTCTGATTTGCCACCGTTGTAAAACTCACACGCGCTATTTTTGCTGCATGCAGCGAGGAACGTTGTGAGTTGTCCTTCAAATCCCTTGGCTTGTGACATGCCTGCTTCAGCAGAAGTTGCATTTGGGTCAACCGCGCCATCCAATACCGCGGCTCGAACAGTTTGCGGAAACATGGTGGCCCATGTTGCGCCAAGTTCAGATCCATATGAAAAGCCGAAATAGGAGATCTTGTCTTCGCCCAATGCTTGGCGAATGCTGTTCATATCGGTGGCGCTTGCTTGCGTAGATATATAGGGGAGAATCTCGCCCGAGTTGGCCATGCATTCGTCATTAAATGCTTGCGAAGCATCAATGAGAGCCTGCTTTTCATCCGGCGTATCGGGCGGAGAGTCAAGACCAAAGTATTGGTCGTAGTTGTCAACACAATCGACCGAAGGCGAAGTGGCTCCTGTTCCTCGTGGGTCCCACGCAATGATGTCGAAATGGTCGGTGAGGTCGGTGCTGAAATAGTAATCAGCGTCATCGGCGAGTGAACTTCCACCAAAGCCTGGTCCACCTGGGTTGACCATCATCGAGCCAATGCGCAGAGATGGGTTAGTCGCAGGTCGCTTCTTGACGTACAACGTGAATGTGCCAGCGGATGGATTGTCGTAGTCGTATGGAACTTTAAGTGTGCTGCACTGGACCACTGTGGTCGATGCCGAATCATCGCAGGCTTTCCAAACAAAACTTGCTGGCACAAAGGTTGGTGCGATCGAAGTTGGTGCCAGGTCATCTGAGGCCGTGTTCGTCGTGCTGCTAGAGCCGCAGCTAGCAAGTACGAGCAACGCCGTAATTACTGCACCGAGAGTGAATTTGCGCGTATTCTGCGAGCGAGATTTCATTGTTTCAGCCTAGAAGGAGACTTGTCACCCGCACGAGTGAACCAGTGACATTGCCTTAGCCTGACATCATGCGAATGGGACCACACCACCTCATACCTGGTGACAAATCGGCAATTGTGGGCACCAAAGTAAGCCGCACATCAATGCGCCGTGTGATGGTGTTTGCCCGCCCGTATTCAAGCTCAATCATCGGTTTTTTACTTTCGATTATTTTTTCTGCCGTAATCGCGCTTATTCCCCCATTGTTGTTTCGCACCATTGTCGATACAGCAATTCCTGCCGGCGACAAACGGCGAATTGTCATTCTGACCATCATTTTGGTGGTCGTAGCGATGGGCGATGCAATTCTGTCAATCGTGCAGCGCTGGTATTCATCACGCATTGGTGAAGGCTTGATTTACGACTTGCGTGTTGCATTGTTTGACAAGGTCCAGAACATGCCGATTGCATTTTTTACGCGCACACAAACCGGCGCACTGATCAGTCGACTAAACAACGATGTTGTCGGAGCACAAACTGCGGTGACCGGCACTATCGGCAGCGTTGTGTCAAACGTGGTGGTGTTGGTAACAACACTTGGCGCGATGCTCGCACTCGAGTGGCGGCTCACCGTGCTCTCGCTTGTGGTGTTGCCCGTGTTCATTATCCCCGCTCGTCGCGTGGGTGTGCGACTGCAAGACATTTCGCGCGAACAAATGGGACTCAATGCATCGATGAATACACAGATGACCGAGCGGTTCAATGTTTCTGGTGCAATGCTCGTCAAACTTTTTGGCAGGCACCGTGAAGAAGTAGATGCTTTTAGTGGCCGTGCATCGCGAGTGCGCGACATTGGTATTACTGGTGCGATGTATGGCCGCGTATTTTTTGTGGCACTCGGTTTGGTTGGCGCACTTGGAGCGGTCGCGATTTATGGCATTGGTGCATTTATGGTGATCTCTGGCGGCATCACCATCGGCACGCTCGTTGCGATGGCCGCATTTGTTCAGCGGATTTATCAGCCGCTGACCGGCCTCACTAACGCTCGTCTTGAAGTGATGACTGCACTCGTAAGTTTTGAACGTGTATTTGAAGTGCTCGATGCGCCGGTAGCAATTACTGATCGACCTCGAGCAATTGACATTGTTAAACCACTTGGCAACATCGAGTTTGATCACGTTGCATTTCGTTACCCACCAGGTGCAAGCGTGTCGATTGCTTCGCTCGAGTTGGCTAGTGTGATGCAGGGTTCAGACCCCGATACCGACGTATTAGTGGACGTGTCGTTGCGCGTTGATGCCGGCTCTACCGTGGCCATCGTGGGCACTAGTGGTGCCGGCAAAACCACGCTTGCCATGTTGATTGCTCGCATGTATGACGTGACAGGCGGTGTTGTGCGCTTAGATGGCAATGATGTGCGCGACCTGACCGGTGTTTCGTTGCGCGCAGCCATTGGTGTGGTGTCTCAAGACCCACATATGTTTCATGAAACCATCAAATCAAACCTGTTGTATGCCCGACCAAATGCAACGAACGACGAGATGGTCAACGCCTGCAAACAGGCACAGATTCATGACGTGATTGCGTCGCTCCCCGACGCTTACGACACCGTGGTTGGTGAGCGTGGCTATCGCCTGTCGGGCGGCGAAAAACAGCGCCTAGCCATTGCCCGCCTATTGCTTAAAGACCCCGCCGTGATGATCCTCGACGAAGCAACGAGCCATCTTGACAACGAAAGCGAAGTGTTGGTGCAGCAAGCACTTGAAGTCGCGATGCATAACCGCACATCCATTGTGATTGCCCATCGACTTTCTACAATTCGCGATGCTGATCGCATAGTGGTGCTCGACCAAGGTCGTGTGACCGAGCAAGGTACGCACGATGAATTGATGGCGGTCAATGGTTTTTATGCATCACAGGTAAGGGCTGGAGGTAACTTTGCCAACTGAAGAAGATCCAACGCTTTCCGTTAGCCAATTTATTGACGTAGTCAATGGCGTGTTGAAGAACGCTTTTGGTACAGGCGTGTGGGTGCAGGGAGAAATTGAAGGCTTCAACGGGCGTGGCAAGCACACCTATTTCAATATCGTCGAGCGCAGTGGAGACAAAAAGGCCTCGCTGAATGTGGCGGTATGGGAATTCAGTTTGAAGAAAATGAAACCGTTGCTCGATCAGCATCGCCTCACGCTTGCCGACGGAATCAAAGTGCGGTTGTTTGGTGTTGGCGACATCTACCCAGAGCGCGGCTCATTTAGTTTCAAGGCGTCCAACATTGACCCTCGCTTTACGCTCGGCGATTTGGCCGGCCAGCGCGATGAGATCGTGCAACGCCTCAAGAAGAATGACCTCTATGACGCCAATCGTCGCGTGGAGCTGCCAGTGGTTCCGCTACGTATTGCGCTGATCACCAGTGTTGGAAGTGCGGCACATGCAGACACATTGCATGAACTTGAAAATTCGGGAATTGGATTTGAAATTTTTGTGCATGATGTGCGCGTGCAAGGCGATGCAGCGGTACCAACAATTGTGGACGCCATTACACGCATGGGCCGTCGTGACGACATCGACATTGTGATGCTGGTGCGCGGCGGTGGATCAAAAGTTGATCTATTGGCTTTCGACTCCGAAGAAATTTCGACCGCGATTGGCAAGTGCGATAAGCCGGTGTTTACGGGCATTGGCCACGAAGTGGACTTCAGCATTGCCGACGAAGTTGCGTATCGGGCGTTTAAAACACCAACTGCTTGCGCTGCAGGTGTTGTCCAAGTGGTCCAAGAGTTTGTGCAAGCGACCGAACAGGCTTGGGCCGACATTGCCAGTAACGCAAGCGAACTCTTGCAAGCAGCGGAACACAATTTGGGCGAGACAGCAATCGGTGTGAAGAACCTGGTGACCACCGCACTCACCCGCTCGTTGAGCAACTTGGATGTAAAAGCAGACCGTGTGCGACGGCGACCAGGCGAAGTGCTTGGTATTGCAACCATGACGGTGAAGGCGATTGCCGACCGAGTGCGACTGCTTGACCCAGTCAATACCATGGCTCGCGGGTGGTCTATCACCCGCAACGACAAGGGTGAAGTGGTGCGAAGTGTCAAATCGTTGTCAGCTGGGCAACATCTGGTTACTTCATTTGCGGATGGGTCTGCAATGAGCGCTATCGAATCGATTGAGAAAGAAGGAAAATAGTGGCATCAACAAAAAAGCCTGCATCAAGTGCTGCAAAGGCGAGCACACTCGACGCAAACACTGGCTACGCAGAAGCGATTGAAGAACTTGAATCAATCTTGGCCGAACTCGAGAGTGACGATGTAGACGTGGACGAACTTGCGGAACATGTGCAACGCGCATCACAATTGATTGAGTTGTGTCGTGAACGAATTGGCAAAGCAAAACTGCGGATTGAAGAAGTCGTTTCACAGCTCGAAGCCGACTAATTAAAGAGTTATTGCAATGATTGCTCCGAAGGCCCCACAGTCACTTGCGCACATTGCTGCGCGGGTCGACGCGAGACTGCGCACGTTGCTCGACTTGGAGCACGCGCGTTGGACAGAGATTGATGAAGACCTTGGTCCCCCACTTGCCGAGATAAGCCGACTTGTGCTCACAGGGGGCAAGCGACTTCGTCCAGCATTTTGCACATGGGGTTTTGTAGGTGCTGGTGGCGACGCCACAGATCAACGCGTTGTGGATGCCGGTGCTGCACTCGAGCTACTACACGCATGCGCACTGTTTCATGACGATGTAATGGACGGGTCTGCAACTCGTCGCGGCGAACCAACAACTCACACCAAATTTACAGAGCAACACGCAGCCAGCGAATGGGCGGGCGAGTCGCGACGCTTTGGTGAAGGAGTTGCCATTTTGGTTGGCGACTTGGTGCATGTGTATGCCGATCAGTTGTTGCAAGGCGAACCGCATGCCGCATGGCAAGTGTGGAATGAAATGCGAATCGAGCTCAATGTCGGCCAATACCTCGACATGCTTGGGTCAGCAACAAGCGAACGTAGCCGTGCAAAAGCAGAACGCGTGTGCAGATATAAGAGTGCGAAATACACGATTGAGCGACCACTTCATCTGGGTGCAGTTCTTGCAGACCCCGATCGGGCAACCGAATTGATGGCGGCATTTTCGGCGTACGGTCTCCCACTCGGCGATGCATTTCAAATGCGTGACGATGTACTTGGTGCATTTGGCGATACAGCAACCACGGGCAAACCCGTTGGTGACGACTTACGTGAAGGTAAACCGACTCCCCTGATGGCGATTGCAACAGAACACGCCAACGCTTCTCAATTGGAGGTGCTGCAACTTGTTGGACATACACGGCTGACCGATTCTCAAGTCACGGACGTTCAACGAGTGATCCGCGAGACCGGCGCGCTGGATCAGCTTGAGGCCGAGATTTCGAATAAAACCGACGAAGCCATTGCGGCAATTCAACAAGCCCCAATAACCGATGTGGCTCGTGAACAATTAGTGGCCCTCGCCGCATACGTTTCGTGGCGCTTGGTCTGATCAAAAACTGGCTAGTGACAGATAGCGTTTGAGACATGACCGTTACCGTGCGAATCCCCACCACCCTGCGCCCACTTTCTGGCGGAGTATCAACTGTGCAAGTAGAAGGCGCAACACTCGCCGATGTACTCAAAGGTTTGAACGACGCTCACCCGGGTTTCGCAGAGCGTTTGTTCGATGCGAGCGGCAATTTGCACAAGTTTGTCAACGTGTTTGTGGCAGATGACGATGTGCGTTACATGGACGGATTGAACACTGCAGTGCCTGCTGGTTCAACTGTCTCGATTATTCCTGCCGTTGCTGGCGGCTGAACTATTTCGCTGAAGTAATCAGCAGTGCTGCTTAGGCGGCAATAAGTTCGGGTGCACGATCGGCAATTGTTGTTACCGAAGCGTGTTTGCGCCACACAATCATGTTGCGACTGTGGGTCGTGATCCAGATCAAGCTCATCACGATGAAGCCAGGTTTGTTGAAGACGATTGCATAGGCCAGCCACGGAGCCGAGCCGGTGAGCACCATGCCCCAGCCCCACCATTTGCGAGCGCCAACGAGCCACATGCCGGTGATGCCGACAAACTCGAAACCGAGCAGCACCCATGTCCACGTTGCTTCGTTATGCATGGGTTCAGTATCGCGCGTAAATGGCAACCGAAACCGTTGATCTTGTGGCACAATGGGGTATATGGCAACGGAAATCACGGCGATAGACAAGATTGACAGAGAAATCCTCGGTATTCTGCAAACTGACGGCAGAATCTCATGGCAGATGCTCGGCGACAGGGTGCATCTCTCCCCCAATGCTGTGGCAGAGCGGGTTCGCCGACTCACCAAAGCCGGTGTGATCAAGGGTTTTCGGGTCGATATCAACCAGGCGGCCTTGGGCCGCACGCTCGAAGCCGTGATTGACGCCCGAATGGCCCATACCCAAGGGTTCGATGACGCCTTGATGAAGCGCGATGACGTGTTGTGGGCGGCCCACGTAACGGGGGAATCCGATGTAACCCTGGCGGTGGCCTGCGATGGCACGGCTGGTCTGGACGCATTCTTACGCTGGCTACAGCGTGAGGGCGCCACCGAGACCCGTACAGACGTGGTGCTCAACAAGATTCGTTAGTAGTTCGAGCCCCTGTGGGCGGTCTCCCCGTTTGAGTTAGCAGTCTCGGCGGTAGAGTGCTAACGCTTATCCACGTAGGTTTTTCGGAAGGAAATGACATGTCCAAGATCATCGCATTTGACGAAGTAGCTCGCCGAGGTCTCGAAAACG
>Ga0214919_10006686_pt1 | contig 15756 bp, 15 predicted proteins | sample LL1503_MetaG_FD_177994 | JGI IMG/M metagenome (GOLD analysis project Ga0214919, IMG submission 177994) | Freshwater microbial communities from Lake Lanier, Atlanta, Georgia, United States - LL-1503 | ecosystem: Environmental > Aquatic > Freshwater > Lake | place: USA: Georgia | collected... | reverse complement strand
ATTGAAATACTAGAAGCTAGTCGAGTTGAACAAGCAATAAGCAGAGTTAAGATCCGCTCTTAATTCTGTTTATAACTTGAAAAATTTCTTCATGAATACCAATAGAAAATGTATCGCCAAACTCGGAAATAATTTTTGAGTTATCTATAGTTAAGTTATTTGGACGATTACTTTTAATTCCACTATATTTAATTTCACAGCCAGTAAATTTTGAAATAATCTCTGCAATCTCTTTCACGCTTATTCTTGTTGTATCGCAGATATTATAAATACTTTCACTTGGAAAAATCATGTTGATAGCAAACTTATGAATAAAACTAGATAAATTCTTAACATGAAGTGTGCTGCGTACATTTTCAAATGATGGAATAGTAATTTGTTTATTATAAACAGCTTGCTTGCATAATTCAAAAATAAAGCTTGAAACATCATACTTTCCACCCCAAACAGTAGGAGCTCTTAAAATTAAAAAACTACTGCTCATTTCACTTAATAGCTCTTCTTGATGAACTTTATAGGCACCATAGGGACTATTCCTCGTTAAAACTGAAGATTCTCTCCATGGTGGCTCAAAATTAAAATCGTATACATCTAAACTACTCAATAATAATGAATTAAATTGGATATCTCGCAATACATTTATGAGTTTAAAGTCTAAACTATTTATAAATTTAATTCCTTCAAAGAATTCTCTTTTTGGACCTTGTGTAAAAATAATTAAAGGTAGCTCATTTGAAACCTTCAGGATATTCGATAATTCATTGGGGTCAGCCCGTATCAAGTAACTACTAGTTCCAGATTCGAAAAAATACTTATTTATACTTTTTGATATGAATCCATTTTTGCCAATAATAATTATCTGCATTTTAGATTTCATATTTACTTAAAAATACCCGCCGGAACAATATATATACTTCAGATATATACTTACCTTTTCTTGACAGTGTAAATTCTTGATTTTTCAAAATAAAATACTTGCTTTCTCTTAAAGCTTTAATTCTATCTAAAAAAATCTCATCGAAATTCATATTTTCTTTAAGTATTTTTTCATTTATTTCGCTGAGAGTATGAAATTCCAAAATCATTTTAACAGAAATTGATTTGTACAGCCCACTGTATAAAATTATATACAAACCTTGAAACAATAAAATAACAAATATTGAACTGTAATTTAAACCAATAAGCTGTATGTCGACACAATATAGCAAAATCAAGAAATAAAATCCGGCGGTAATAAGCATATTTCCTACTGGTCCAATTCTAGATTTCATATTGCTCGCAGTAAATAAAACAATTTGACCGATTATGAAGAATATCATTTTTCTACTTTAACGTTCATTATTTGAATGAATATAACTAAAATACTTCTGAGAATTTTACCTAATCCTGTTATTTTAATTAAAACATTTTCCCTAGCCAGTAGTTGGGATTTTAACAATCCATTTAATCTAGTTTCCCAGATGTACCGAGCCCCTCCGTTCGGATATATTAGCAATAAATTTTTGCGTTGCATCTTAAATTTTTTACTTAGTCTCATGTGAAGTAAGATTTGAAGTGATATTGCACGGTACAAAAGAGAATATAACTCGAATAATATCAAGTATGAGATTGCTATACTTAAAAATAAAATTATTTTGTTTTCCTGCAGATAGGCATATTTTTTTACAAGTATATTTTGTAATAAAATTAGAACTATAACAGAAACTAATAGACGCTTCTGATGGCCGATATGATAATTTACGAAATCTAGAATTTTAGTAATACATATAGAAATCATTACTAACTGTAAAAAAACAACTAGAATGAAACCAAAATTGCTAATCATGGTTAATATTAACCGAAAATTTACGATATGTCCGTACCCGCGGTAAATAGACCACAAGCAATTCTTTAGGACTTGCAAAACTTGTTTCCATAAAGTTTATAAAGTCTTTTTTTTCAACCAATAAAATATTCTTTATAAATTTTGGGACAAACCGAGAAGAGCTCACAGGTCCTAATTTTTGATTATTTCCAAAATTAAATTGGCTGCAAATCGCAATTCTTATTTTAATTTTATCACTAACAATTGATTTATATAATACAGTATTTAAATACTTTTGCTTAGCATATATTTTATTTGGATAAAATGGATTTAAGTAACTTAAAGAACTGATAAAATAGACAGTTATACTATTTTTGTATTTTTTGTTAATTTTTGATATAATACGCCAAGGTGCTATCGTGTTGACGAAAATGCTTTCAAAATTTTCTTTGCTGCTAGAATTGGTTAGAGTGGCATGAATTGTACTAAATATATATATAAATAAATTTTTTGGTTGAATATTTTCTATATTTGTGGAGATATATTCTATGTATTTAGTTATTTCTTCATCGATTGATAAATCCGCCTGAATGTGTGTAAAATTTTTGCTCGTAAAACTAGGTTCATGCTCAGATCTACAACTTGCAATAATTAAATCATCACTATTAATAATGGTGCTTTCATTCATCCATTTAATAAGTTTTGAACTATCACCCAAAATTAAATGTATAGAAGATTTATTGGTCATTATTAACCAGATTAAAACTATTTTCTCGAATTGCTGCCACATTAATACCATTAAGTCTAAGTCTTTTATCGAAAAGTTTTGTTGAGAATTTCCCACCTTTTCCCCAATCGAAATTATACGGAAAGTCTGTCGAATATAGAATTTTTCTGTTATTTATTTCTTTAGATATTTTATTCACCCATTTCCTCGAAATATGGAAACTAGCGATATCTATATATACATTTTCAAGTTTGCCGACTACACCAAGTGATTTCACTGTTAAGGGAAACCCTCCATACCCAATAATCCATATTAGGTTATTAAATTCTCTAATCAAGCACTCTAATTCTTTTATTTCAATCCAATCAAGTATTAAATAAATTGGCTTTTTGATGTCAATGTGGTCACTTAGAAAGTTCCGAATGTCTTCAATAGCTAAATTATGCCAAAACATATGAAATTTAACGCCATAGAAATCTCCATGATTTAATAAATAAAGATCATTTCTAGATTGCTCATTTTTGGGATTTATCCAACACCATAATTTTATTTGTTCATTCTTACAAAATTTCTCTAATAGTTCGTGGTTTGCTGGACAATCTATTTTTTCTAATTTTCCAAATTTCTTGCTAAATAATCTAAACACTAATTTAAGTTCACCATTTTTATTGTAGAAACTTTTTGATAATAATTTTTGAATAATCCGACCTGCTTTAAAATTCGAGAGTGTATGCTGTATATAATATGCAACTCTGTTTTTCTTTGGTTCTGTTACTGAAGTACACGGAGGACTAAGTACAATAAATTTGTTTTGTGATTCAAGTAAATAACTTTTTAAGATCTCTTTAGTACTTTTAATATCATCATAATAAACATGCAAATCTGCCGAATTCATACTAAATCACCCCTCGTGTGTAGCGTTCGGTTTGGCCACTTTTAAAAATCGGGTCAGAATTTTTTATTTTCTCGCACAATAGTAAATGGTATTCTGGGTACATCATCTCTATTTGCCTACTTAAGCAAATAGAATCTTTTGTTAGGTATATGTTGCCTCCTAATTTAATTATTAAATCAATCATTTTAGTTAAATTCAAATTTGATTCAGCATTACGTACTCTTCGCAAGCCAACATCAATTCCGATACTGACTGATTCGCTATCGTAGAAGCCAGGTTCATTCATGCCTTGTTTTTTAGGGTGTATTTTAATTCCACACAATTCGGATTGCAATTTTTTTTCATTGCAATAATTAATTAGCTCCCGAACGGATGAAGAAGCAGTATTTATCTTAAAAAAAGCTTGAACCTCAATGAAACCTAATGGTAGGTGAAGCAAATTCATGTTTGGGAGCTTATGATGAATGAAATTCCAGTTCAAAAGGTGTGTTTCTCGCTTGATATTACTGATAAATTTATTTTGCGCTAATCGGAATTTTATACTATTAAATATCTTTAAAGTTTTCGGATAGTAAAAAAATCTAATAAGTCTCCAAAATATAATTGGATTCAAGCCAAAAATGTATCTATTAACTTTGGGATTTTGCGATTTTGATCTTTCAAGTTTGTTATCACTGCCTATGAATTTTGCTAGTGAAATATAACCTCGACCAGTTGGTTTTTTGTTCTTTAGATTGAAACAATCTACCCATCCTACAATAAAATCAAAATCATTTCTTGAAGTAATTAACAAATCAATACCGTCTTCAATACTATCAAAACTTCTCTCACTATACTCAATATAAAGATTTGATTTTTGTTGCAACTTTAAAGTTGCTTCTAAAATAATTAAATCTACACCTAGAATAAACCTTTTTTTGTTTATTTCTTCAATACTTAAAGTATGGATAAAACCCTGTCTATCACAAGTTAATAAAGAAATAATATTATTGTTAAAATTTCCAACTCTCCAACTATCTTTTCCATGAACGTTGTTTGCAATTGCTCCACCGAGGCTAACATCTCCAGTACCTGGGAGAGCATGAATTAAAAAATTATAATTTGAAATAAAGCTTAATATTTCATTTAGCTTATATCCAGAGGACACTGTTAGTTCATTTCTGTGTAAATCTATAGTTATGTTATTCTTTAATAATCTAGTGGAAATTGTAATTGAATCATTACCTCTCGGCGGGAAAAAACTATCTCCATAACTTAGCCCAGAACCCATTACTGAAACTAGTGATTCTTGGGGGAGATCTCTTAAAAACTTGAGTAGATCTTCGTTTGAAGTTGGTTCAAAAACTTCCACATTTAAATCTAAATTTAAGCTATAGCCCTTCAGTAGTCTCTTATCTTTTTCCATATTTAAACTCTGTAATTCTTAATACGGTTTTTAGCAATTTTAATTACAGATTTACCAACAGATATAAAGTTGCTTATTTTAAATGCTTTCGATACCCCCCACTGCCTATCTGAGTTTTGAACTTGAACTTCAATATAATTTAGACCGTTACCGATTAAATTGCACAAAATTTCGCACTGATATGCGTAACCAGATACTTGCAAGGTTAAGTTAGAAAGATTCTTAGTTTTATGCAACACCGCACCATTATAATATTTTAATTTATTACCAGAAGTTATATTTATTACAGAAGTAAATATTTTTGATAAATTACGTCTAAAAATCGATCTAGAATCGTTCTTTCCGAAATAAGGGATTATTATATCTTTTTTGCCTCTGTTATTTAAAATGTTTTGAATTTGAGAAACTGTCTCAACATTATCTCCATTTATTAACATAAAATATTCACCGCTTGAAATTTTAGAAGTCTGCAAATATCTATATCCAAGTCCCTTATTAGTCTTTTTATCAATAATTCTTAAGTTGCATCTTAAATTTTTATTCAAATCATGCTTTAGCGCTACATTAGTTGTATTATCTGTCGATCCATCATTAACTAAAAGAATTTCGAATTTAAAAGTGTATATTGATAACGCCTTTTCTATAGTTGAAAGTGTCGAAAATATATTATCTTGTTCATTAAAACACGGCACAAATATACTTAATTCGCAGCTCATATTAATTATTAACTATACTATATATCAATGAAAAAGTATCAAAAAATAATTCTCGATAGCCGAATCACCTTTTTTTGGGTATTAATCGTATTAGTTGTCTCAATATGTAAAGTTTTCTTCCAAGTAGACCCTATACACGATGGTACCTTTTATTCGTCTGGTTTTGCATTGAATGACGGGCTCAAACTCTACTCAGAAGTTGCAACCTCTTATGGACCAATAACGCATTTACTATCAGCAGTCGTCATATCATTGTTTGGGAACGCTTTGATCTTACATAGAATTACTTGGTTATTACTGCAAATAGTTATAGTATTATTGACTTATAAGATATTAACAATTAAATTTAATAAGAAAACTTCGATTTCATTTGCTTTTCTAGTGCTTTTATTTGATCCAAGTACAGTTGGTTTTAGTCTTGGATTTGTAAATCCTGGTCGATACTGGCCAAATCAAATTATCATAATGATGTCTTTACTCATTTTATATTTTTTCAGTAAAATAGATATAAAAAATAGCAATCCAACTATTTTTGCTTACGTACTTGGTCTTTCAAGTAGCATTTTCCCATTCATAAGGGCACAATCAACTATTTTAACTTTCTTCATTATTCCTGTTTCAATAATATTATTATATAGAAATAAGAGAAATATTCTATATTTTTTAACAGGAGTAATAACTGGCTTTATTTCATTTATAACCTTATTATATAAATATATAGATTTCAAAGACTTTTTCAAACAAACAATTTTGATACCTTTAGAACCTACCGTTCAGTATAATAAATTCGATCTCTCTGGAAATTTAAAGCTACTTATTTTAATATTTTTAACATTCATTTTATTTAGTGGAGTTACACTAATTGTGCAGTTTTTTCCTAAAATTAAACGCGCAGTCGTTTTTTTTGTTGTGCTATTTACTTATGTTTCAGCGGAAACTGTTATTTTACATCCATCTTATGAATCGTTTAAGAATCCAATTTTCCTTATTCTTACTCTCGTTAGGGGAAGTTCTTTTGCTTTTATAACTATTTTATATATTGCGTTATTATACTTAGCTTTGAAAAGTTTCTATAAAAACAAAGGCAAAATTCCTATAAAATATGAGCCTTTCTATATTTTTTCATTTTTTATGTTAATTGCAAATCTTTTTGTAATTTACCCAAAAAATAGCTACTTACCGTACCTACTACCATTAATTGCACCGTTTTTATTCGAACTAAATTCTGTTTACAGAAGTAAAAGAAATTTTTTCAACTATGCTATATGTATCTCAGTAATTTCAGTTTGTTCTATTAGTTTTACAACTTACATATATTCATCACATTCATATGTTTCGAATAATTTGAAATATATTAAATCAAATAGTAGCACAAATACAACTTCTACTGATAGAGAAATACTATTTTTAGCTAATTTTAATAATAGAAGCGTTGTTTGGGGTCTAGGGTGCTATGAATTAATGTCTGCTATCACAAGTAAATATCTGCCTAAAACTGCTAATTATGGGCCTGATATTCCATATCCTCCAAAGATAAAATCCGGAGAATTAAATTTGATTTGCGGAGATGAGAAAACGCTTCTGAATAACTCCAATTACAAACTAGTTACCGACCCTTTAAAAGTCTCTAGTTCAAGAAGTTTAATGCTAATCTATATTGAGTAATTATTTAAATTAGTTAATGTTATTTGCTAAAATGTAATTTTCTTCTGTGCCAATATCAATATGATAATCGTTAATTTTGTGTGTATAAAACTCTTTAAAGTGCATTGGAATAAAATCTTTACTAAAATCAGATATTATTGGTAATGAATGTTCCATTTCTAAAATATAATTGACTTCAGCAGCAAAAATACCAGCATTTGCCCACTCTAACTTAGTTGTTAAGGGTTTTTCTTCATAATCTATTACCATTCCGTTCTCATTAAAATTTAACATCCCACACCCAAAATGATTAGTGGGTTTAAAAATACCCATTGTTATGTTAGCTTCTTTTGGTCTTCTTGAATGAGTATAAATAAAATCGGCTAAATTAATGCTTGAATAATTATCGGTATGGATAAAAACAATTGTCTCCATATTCTCAAAATCATTTATGTATGCCTTCAAACTACCACCCGTACCAAGAAGTTCATTCTCATATTTTAAGATTATCTCACTATTATTTTGATACTCAGAGCTAATGAACTCATCTATTTTTTCACTTAAATAATGTGTATTGACAATTATTTTCCCTGGCTTCAACATAATTGATTTATCTAACCAGTGTTTAAGTATTGGAATACCATTTACCATTAATAAAACTTTAGGATTATATAAAGTTCGATGCCTGATTCTAGACCCAATACCAGCTGAGAAAAGTAATACTCCTATTTTATTATACATGCGGCCAAATCTTCAACAGAAAGTGGAATATTGCCTATTCGCTGAGTTTGAATTGCTGCACCAATTGAACCTAGATAAGCAGCCGCTTCAAGGCTTGAACCAATAGATAGCGCAAGACTTGCAAGTACAAGTAATGAATCGCCCGCTCCAGAAACATCCAAAACATTGCGCGCAAAGGAAGGTATTAATTCAGGCTGCTTTTGATTTTTTAAGCTATTTGACTCTAAAAAAAGTCCATCAGCACCCAATGTAATGATTAAATTCTCAATTTCAATTTTATTGAAAAATTCTCGAGACATTTTTGCAAGGCCTGTATCTTGGCTTCTAAGTGCTGTCCTAATCTCAAATTCTGTAGGGGTTATCAAATTTACGCCTTTATACTTAAATATATCACCATATTGGGATGAACTCTGACAATCTGCTGAAACTAATACGTTTTTCTTTTTTGCTAAATTAAGGATTTTTTCAACTAAATTAATTCCTAGTACACCATAATTAAAATCAGAAAAAATAAGTAAATCAAGAACTTCGATATTTGAAGCAATAACTTCATATATATTCTTTTGACATTCTATACTGATTTCATGTTGGGATAGTTCACTCAATCGGAAAACAGGTCGTTGGTGTACGCGATATCTTTTTTTTACGCTAGTTTTTCTGCCAATTTCATAAAAAAAGTTACAATCTATCCCGGTGCCATTAAATTGTTGGACAACATCGGATCCAGCTTCATCTTTTCCTAACACAGTTACAAAAATAGTTTTCGCACCAAGACCGGCTGCATGCTTAGCTACAACTCCTGCACCTCCGATAAATCTTGTAGTCTCTATCGGTTCCAATATTATATTTCCGTCTTCTTGAGACATACCTAACGGCTCGCAATTAATATAATCATCAAGTATTAAATCGCCAACTACAAGTAACTTTTGGTTCTGAATTTTGAGTAAAATATCATTTATTAGTCGAGCCGAAATATCATGACGCTTTGCAAATGCTTCGGGAAAAATTATATTTGAATTATCAATAATTTGTTTTTTTTCTAGCAAGTCCCATGAATTGAAATTTTGATCACCAGATGAAAAAATTAATAATCCACCATAACTACTTATAATTTGAGCCTCTTCATTATTTATATTTTCGAATTCTTTTCCTTTTAAAACAATTTCTGGTTTTAAATCTTTAATTACATCTATAATTGAACTTTTTACTTCAATAACTTCGTCGATAAGACGACATTGATAGATTGAATCAATTCTTTCTTTTAGAGGTATAAATGCTGGTGGTGTTGAAATTAAATCGTCTGTCACTCCTACTATTAAATAATCACCTAATTCTCTCGCATACCTAAATAATCTTAAATGACCGGGATGAAGAACGTTGAATGTCCCCGATATAAATATTTTTTTCAATGAATTCTCTTTCTTTAGAAACGAAACTAATCATATCTCATAAAACTTTGCAGTTATAATAATCTCGAACCTGGTGTATTATTTCATCATGATTGCAGCTGTCTTACGGAAAACTGGTAGACCTCTCGAACTTATCGATGATTTAGTTTCGGAGCCGCTTCGAGCAGGGCAGGTTAAAGTAAAAATTCTTTATTCGGGTTTATGTCGAAGTCAATTAATGGAAATTGATGGTTTAAGAGGCAATGATAATTACTTGCCTCATTTGCTTGGACACGAAGGTGTTGGAATAATTTTAGAAGTAGGAAAATTTGTAACTAAAGTAAAACCTAATGATATTGTTATTTTAACTTGGATCAAGGGGCAAGGGTTGAGTGAGTCTGGAACAATTTATAAGTCAAAGATAGGCAAGATTAACTCTGGACCAATAGTAACGCTTTGCACGCATGCTAACATATCCGAAGATAGGGTATTTAAAATTGACTCAAACATACCTTTAAGGGTAGCTGCAATTTTAGGTTGTGCTGTAGCCACTGGGGCAGGGATGGCAATTAAATTTAATGAAAATATTCAAAACAACGTAATTCTAATAAATGGGCTTGGTGGGATAGGCATAAATACATTATTAATGGCAAAAAATTTTAACCCTAAGTTGCTAATTGCGTCAGATATTGACCCTAAAAAATTAGTAACTGCAAAAAAAATTGGTTGTAACTTTCTAATTGATTCTTCAGAATCTAATCTGTTAGATCAAATTAAAATTATAACAAAGGATGTCGGCGTAGATATGGCTTTTGAATCAAGCGGTACAATCGGAGGAATAAGTGAAACTTTTGAATCCTTAAATGATAAAGGTACCTTAGTTTTCGCCTCACATCCAAAATACGGCGAATATCTCAAAATAGATCCGTTCGATCTAATCAAGGGGAAAAGAATTTTTGGGTCCTGGGGAGGCGGGATTCCATTTGAAATAATTTTAAATGAAGTTTTAAAGTATTATTTGCAAAAAAAACTTGATCTCGAAATACTTGCAACTGAAATATTTTCATTAAGCGAAATAAATTATGCGATAAAGTTAATGAGGTCGGGGGAAGTTTTGCGGCCAATAATTAGTATGGAATGATATGAATACGATTGCAGTGATTGGTTCTAGTTCTTTTTTTGGCAAGAGTTTGGTTAATAACTTTCTTACAAATGGTGACTCAGTAATTGGTTTTAATAGAAGCGATGCAAGAAACCCTATTTTAACTTCTTATATAAATAATAAAAATATTTCGAATCTTGAATTAATCCATGCTGATTTGAATCATGATATTGATGTGATTGTAAATAAAATAAAAGAATGTAAACCAAATATTATAATTGATGCTGCTGGGCAAGGCATGGTTGCAGAAAGCTGGCAAGACCCAACTAATTGGTTTAACACGAATTTGGTTAGTAAGGCGAAATTATTTAAAGAAATTCTAGATTGTACTTTTCTTGAAAAATATATAAGAATTTCTACTCCTGAAGTTTACGGTTCTTCAATTGAAAAACTACAAACTAACTCTGCATATAATCCATCGACTCCATATGCGATATCGCATGCATCTGTTGACATGCTATTAAATGCTTATTTCAAAGAAAACAACTTCCCAATAATTATCGCAAGATTTGCAAATTTTTATGGCCCTGGTCAGCAATTATACCGAATAATTCCTAAATCTATTATTAAATGCATGAGATCGGAAAAAATTGGATTGCATGGAGGTGGAATATCAATGCGGTCATTTATTTATCAGAGTGATTTTGTTTCTGCTATAAACGCAGTAATTGAATATGGCAAAGTTGGAAAAATATATCATTTTTCTGATAATGACATGTATAAGATTAGGGATGTGGTTAAAATTGTTTGTGAACAACTTAATGAAGACTTCTATGAATTTGTAATAGACCAACCAGATAGGCCCGCAAAAGATTTGATGTATAATTTAGACATTTCAAGCTCAAAAGAGATTGGTTGGACACCTAAAATAAATCTTAAAGTTGGAATAGCTGATACAATCAAATGGATAGAAAAAAATAAAAGTACTTTTTTAGAAATGAGCACCGATTATGTTTATATTCCATAGGTTATGTGTATAATCACTTATGAATAATTTCTATCCTGCTCAGTACAAAAATGACGACTTTTTAGAAATACGACATAATTACCTACCAGAACAGTTTATGGATTCGTCTGAATTATTCAAATTAATTGAGCAAGTGGTTAGAATGGGTGATTTTACTTTAGGGAGCTCGGTTGATCAGTTTGAACTAAACTTTGCGAATAAAATTGGCGCAAAATATGCGATAGGTGTTGGAAGTGGCACTGATGCAATTTTTTTAACTCTTAAGGCATTAAATATAAATCAAAATTTTATACACAAACCTGAGGTCATAACTTCTCCTTTTACTTTTTATGCAACTATTGGTGCGATTTCTACAGCGGACTATGTGCCAGTTTTTTCTGATATATCACTTGATGATTTCAATATTGACCCGAATGGTATAGAAGATAAAATTACTGAAAACACAAAGGTAATCCTCCCTGTCCACTGGGCAGGAAGAATATGTAAAATGGTAGAAATAAATAGTATTGCAGCTAGATATAATCTCAAAGTGATTGAAGATGCCTGCCACGCAATTCTTGCAAGCAACGAAGGGGTTATGGCTGGAAACTTTGGATTTGCTGGATGTTTTTCATTCCATCCACTAAAGAACTTAAATGTCTGGGGAGATGGCGGTATAGTAGTCACAAATTCGGAAGAATTATCTAAAAATTTACGATTGCTAAGAAATCATGGTTTAATTGATAGAAATACATGTGCCTTATTTGGTTACAATTCTCGTTTAGACACAATTCAAGCAGTAATTGCAAATTATTTGCTACAGAATAGACTAGATTATATAACGAATGCGCGTATTAAAAATTCTAAAAGATTCGATGAAGGTTTAATTGGTTTAAAATATTTAAGAATACCAAAAAGAGACCCTAACCTAAAAGAAGTTTTTCATCTTTACTGTTTCTTGGCGGAAGATCGAGACAATCTAGCAAGGTATCTGATAAAAAATAAAGTGGACGCAAAAATACATTATCCTAAACCTATGCATTTGCAGCCAGCCGCAGCAAAATATGGATATGAAAAAGGAGATTTCCCAATGGCTGAGTACGCTTCAGATAATATTATTTCTTTACCCGTACATGAGTTTGTGGAGGAGGGTCAAATTAATCAAATAATAGATCTGATAAATAAGTTTTATTCATGAATAATTCGGATGATAAATTTATTTCGTTTGTAAATTTAGGAATTGAATTTCAGCAGAACGAAAACGAATATATTGATGCTTTACGGAAAGTTGGTTTATCTGGTAGTTATATACTTGGAGAAAATGTTTTAGATTTTGAAAAAAATATTGGCGAATTAATCAATACTGAGAATGTAATTTCTGTTGGAAATGGGTCGGATGCGATCGTTTTAGTTCTTAAAGCACTAGGAATTGGCGCAGGCGATGAAGTTATTACACCCCCGAATTCGTTCATAGCTTCTACTTGGTCAATTATTGCTGTTGGCGCTAAACCGGTGTTTTGCGATATTGATGAAACCTTAAATATCGACCCGCAAGCCTTGAGCAAATATGTTACAAAAAAAACAAAGGCTGTATTAGCTGTTCATTTCGCTGGAGTTCCTTGCAAAATTGATTTAATTGATAATTTTTGCAAACAAAACGATATTCTACTTATAGAAGACTGTGCTCAATCAATTGGTTCCAAATATAGAAATAGGCACACCGGTACATTTGGTGTTGCTGGAACATTTAGTCTTCACCCATTAAAAAATTTGGGCGGAATGGGCGATGGAGGATTCATTGTAACAAATAATTTGGATTTAGCTAATCAATTAAGATTAATGCGCAATCATGGTTTATCAAATAGAGACTCCGCAGAAATTTGGGGATACAACTCGCGTTTGGATGAAATTCAGGCTGCATTTTTGAATATTAAACTTAAGAATTTTGCTAAGAATAAAGCTAGGGTTAAAAAAATTGGAAATTATTTTTTGGATAACTTATCTACAGAAATTGAACTACCAGCTCAAGACTTTGAAATGGATATTTATTGGCATAGGTTCATTATATTCTCAAAAAATAGAGATTTACTGATGCATGAACTTCGTGAAAGTGGTATTGATACCAGGATTCACTACCCAATACCAATCCACTTGCAAAATGTTTCAAAAAATTTAGGTTATAAGGTCGGAGATTTTCCAAATTCGGAAAGCCAATCAAATTCCTCGTTAAGTTTGCCTCTTTACCCTGAGTTGTCTGATTTAGAAGTAGAGTACATTGTAAAAAAAGTAAATAATATTGCTAAAAAGGGCCTATAAAATCTGGATTCGGTACATCGTGAGGCAAAGAATTTTCTAAAGGAGAAAAATTAATGTTCTTATCGTCAATTTCGGCATATCTAAAAATTTCAAAAATAATTCTAGCATTTGAGATATAAAATATTTTTGTAAGGCCAAAGCTTGTAGGTTCTGGGATATTTTCTCTTAATATACTGAGGGGGGGCTTGATTAAAGTATTAAAAAACTTTTCAGCGACCCGGTACGAAATTTCACTAGCTATTGATAAAATCGGATAACCATCATCTATAATTACAAGTCTCTTTGTTTTATTCACTGAATCATAAATTGTTTGCCAATCTATTGGTGAATAGCTTATTAAATCTATATGTTCTATGCTTAAACCAACTCTTTCAAACGATTTATAAAGTGATCGAAATTGGTTAGTTTGGAAAGATGATGTAATGACTGTTAAATCTGTTCCTTTTTTTAAAACATTACTTCTATTAAGTGGTAACCTAAAAATACCATCTGGAACATCCTCTTGAACGTCATGCGTCCATCTATGTTCTATAAAAATTACTGGGTTCGGATCTTCAACTGCTGATATCAACAAACCCTTAGCCGTAACAGGAGACGAAGGTGCAACGACTTTCAACCCTGGAATATGAGCAAACCAAGAGTGCAACATCTGTGAATGGGTTGGGCCTTGACCCCACCCTTTACCAATTATTAACCTAATAGTCATTGGTATCGATGATTGATTTCCAAACATAAAATACCATTTAGCAGCACTATTAACTAGCTGATCCATAGCTAAAAGAAAAAAATCGAGTCTTTGATGAGTGATCACGCTGGTTATTCCAGAGATACCAAGGCCAATTCCAATTCCCGTTAACGCATTCTCAGATGTTGGAACATCAAATGCTCGCTTCTCACCAAAAGTTTCTTTTAATTTATCCGTGGTTCCAAAAATTCTTTTAGGATCATTGTGTCCGAGTCCAAAACTAACCATTTTTGAATTTTGTTCCATAGTGATCATTAATGCATCATTTATTGCCTTTGTAGTAGTAATTAAACTCATTATAGACTCTTATAAACATCAAGTATTGGGTCAACTAAATCCGGGAAAGGTGATTTCTCAGCAAAATCAAAAGCAGCCTTAATTTCAATATCAAATTCAATTAATTTTTCTGCTCTCTTATTTTTAAAATTTGAATCTTGTAAAAGTAAAATTTGCTCTAATTTAGTAAGTGGATCGCTCATGTTCCCATTTTGTATTTCATTTTTTGATCTATAACCTAAATAATCATCATTACTCGGTCCGCAGTGTTCCAACATGCGAAATGTATCTATTTCGATAAAAAATGGTTGGCGAAAATTTTTAATATTGCTAATTATAACTTCTATTTCGTTAATACTTTCAATATCTAATCTTGGAATATATTTAGATTCAATACCAAATTCTTTAACCATCTTATAAATACTTCTATTTGAAGACTGTCGTGGTTGCATATTAGTGTATACAGAAAAATTATTATTCTCACAAATGAAAAGTACTGGAAGATTTCTTACCGCGGCGTAGTTAACGCTTTCGTAAAATACACCTTGCTCTGTTGCTCCATCTCCAAAAAAAATTACACTAATGTTATTACTTTGTTCCTGAGAAATCGCTTCGCCAATACCAACTCCCACTGGTATTGTATTCCCAACGATAGCAGTTGCACCCATAAATTTTACATCTAAATCTATTAAATGCATTGATCCTCCTCGACCTAAAGAGCATCCAGTTTTTTTGCCATAAAGCTCAGCAATCATTTTATTTATATCACCGCCTTTGGCAAGATAATGTGCATGACTTCTATGGCTACTAACAACACAATCATTTTTGTCGAGAAAGTTGCAAATAGTGGAAGCAACTACTTCCTGTCCAACTGATAAATGGATTGGGCATCTCATTTTCTTATTATGGTAACTGGAAGAAATAGCATTTTCGATTTTTCTAATTCTAGTTGCATTAAAGAATATACTCTCTAAGCTATTGTTATTCATGG
>Ga0214919_10006685_pt1 | contig 15756 bp, 6 predicted proteins | sample LL1503_MetaG_FD_177994 | JGI IMG/M metagenome (GOLD analysis project Ga0214919, IMG submission 177994) | Freshwater microbial communities from Lake Lanier, Atlanta, Georgia, United States - LL-1503 | ecosystem: Environmental > Aquatic > Freshwater > Lake | place: USA: Georgia | collected 2015-03-15 | reverse complement strand
AGATTTTACTCTAGTAGTATAATGAGGTGGATTAGGTAGTTTTTTTATAATCCAACCATTTTCAGTCATTAAACTATTTATTGAACTAGTAATTAACCAAGTGAAAATAGTATTTATATTTAATAATTGAACACCTTTAACTGAATTACATTCATCTATAATTATACGATTTACTGTATAATTATCGCGTGTAACATATAGAGAGAATAGATTATAAAATGTTTCACTAACTAAAATTACATCAAAAGATTCAACGAATGGTTTATTAATATGACTAAAATTAGAATAAAATTCTTTTAAACTATCACAAATATAATTTGATGGAGCAGCATATGCAGATGAATTATTACATATTATATTATAAGTATGTAATGATTGTATTTGTCCATCTGTAATATTACCATTTAATAAACTAGTATTTTTAATAGATTCAGTAATTTGTGAATGCTTTTTATAACTTTCAGATAATTTTGTATTTAATATATTAATTTTATCTTGAACTAATTGTCTTTCAAATTCTATATTATTATTGTTATTATTAAGTGCTATATTTTGACCATCGTTAATATTATATCTATTATAATAAGGATATCTATAATTAGGATGATTTCTTAATACTGATATTTGTGATTCAATATCTCTAATTTCTCTAGTTATTTCTATTTTTTCAAGTTCTAATTTTTTTTTAATATCGGATTTAGTTTTACTTGAAGGTTTTGTAACTTCTTCTACAATATTAGCTTCTACAATATTAGCTTCTACTTCTAGACTTGTTATTGGTTCTATAGTTTCTACAGTTTCTACAGTTTCTACAGTAGTTTTACATATTGATTTTGTTTTTAAAACAATCTTTTTCTTACCTTTTGTAACAGTTTCAGAACCAAGTTCAGTTTTATTTTGTTCTGTATCTTCTATTTTAGAAGTTTTTGACCCTCTTTTACTTTTTTTTTTAATAGGTTGATTATTACTGTCATCTTTTATATCATTATTACTAAATTTACAATCCTTATCTCCTAAACTAAATACATCTTTAGCTTTTTGAACTACATAATATTTTAAACCACTTTTTTCAAGATATTTAGACCATTGACCAATTAAACTATGAGGTACAAGTAAAATATTTGTATCTAATTTTTTTATTTTTTTAGGAGTTATATTACTAGAACCAAGATAATTACTGCGAAATGGTATTTCATTAGGTATTATTGATTTTGCTTCATTTAATAATGCCATTATACAATATGATTTACCTGCACCAACATGGTCACTAAGAATACCAATATTAGTATAATGATTAGTAATTTCTTCAACTTGATTTATATTAGGAATTATATTAGGTATATTTTCAACAATATTTTCTTGTGTACTAGTTTTATCAGTTTTATCAGTATTATCAGTATTATCAGTTTTAATTATTTTAGCATTATATTTCATATTTTCTAAACCAATCATATAATGCAATGTAGTATTTTGATGTATTTTTAATGTATATTCTCCAAGAGGTTTAGTTTGATTATATATTTTTGTATTATCTAAATAATGAATACCTTCAAAAGGTAATTTATCTTTTGGTATAGATTCATCTAATGTAAATAATGGTTCTAATTGTTCTATTGAATTCATAAATTTATTGTTTTTTATATAATCGTTATTATTGTTATTATTATTATCGTTATTATCATGTATATCATCAAAAACAGAATCTGTATTAAATAAATCATTAAATGTAGTCATTTTAATAATTAATATATTATATTTATAAATTTTATTATTATTATTTTTATTTTTATTGAAAGTTTCAATTTTTTATTATATTAGAAATTATAAATTATAATTACAATAAATAATTTTCTAATATAACTATAAATAATATAATAAAATATAAAATATAATATATAATATTAGAAATTTAATTATTCTAATATGAAAGCAAATAAAATTAATAATATGAAAGGAGGTCTTTTTAGTAAAATTGTAGGGAAAAAAAATAGTTTTGGAGATGTAGTACGAAAAACAAAAAAAAGTGAAGGAAATTTAATTAATGCTTATGAAGAATTAGATACTAAAGCAAAGAAATATAATAACTCATACATTGAACATATAAAAAATATAAAGATGTTAGATGATTATGTAAATTTTAATGGTATGGAAACATTATTTAATGAAGTAATTATGAAGGATAATTTTGTTAAGGGACACATAGATAAAACTAATCCTCTTCTATTTCGTAATTATATTATTGAAGGTGAAGTGTTACCATCAACATTTCGTAGAGAACATTTAATGAATCAAATTAGATATGTTATGAATAAATCTATTCCAGGACGTGACCAATCTTTTATTAAATATATTACAGTTACTGATATTAGTAAAAATGATTTTGTAATAAATACAGTAACAATTGATAATATTAAACAAAAAAAAGTTATTCCTCATAATAATTTTTTAATTGATAAAGAAAAAACTAAAAAATTTATAGTAGATGTAGTTTCAATAACAATGAAAAAATTAAAAAGGACAAGTATAATTGCAGAATTTGATGATGATGAAACTAATTATAGAAATAGTTCAAAGGAATCTAAAAGTAAATCTAGAACTGACAAATCTAAGAAAACTAAGAGTAAGAGTAATAGTAAGAGTAAAAGTAAGAGTAAAAGTAAATCAGCAAGTATGTTCAAATTTTCAAATGTTAAACATACTAAAAGTCAAACACACAAAAATAGTAAGCCAAAAGCAAAACTAAGTGAATTTATGACACCTTATGAAAAATATCAAAGAAATGAAAAAAAGAAAGCAGAAAAATTAGAAGCTGATAAAAAAATTGCTGAAATGCAAAAGAAAGTAGAATATCCTGCAAAAACAGGTTTTGAAGATAAAAAAGCAGGAATTTTAGGAGGACCACAAACAGGTATTGCACAAGGATTACCAGAACAAAAAGTACAACCTGAATATGACCCTATAAAAGCTAAATGTGAAGCACACGGTTCAGATGAAGCAATGTGTAATGCAAATAAACCAGATTGTTTTTTTAGTAAAAATGCACTTCGATGTTTTAAAAGTAATCCAAATTACAAACCTGCAGGAAATTTTGGTATAGGCAATCCTCCACCAACACTAGGTAATTCTCCTCAAAAAAATCCATTTATACCAGACCAACAGAAACAAGCTGAACCACTATTTTAGATAACATATTATCTATTAGATAAATCTTATAACATATTTTTTTTATTTTTATAATTTTTATAATTTTTAATAAAATAATAACTAATTAATAATTAGTAATAGTAATATAATTAGTAATATAATTAGAAAAATATTATATAGATATATATAAACTAACACATAAATTAATAAATATTCTAATTATAAAATAAGAAATAATACTAATAATAATACTAATTATAAAATAAGAAATGAATACATATTTGAAATTATCTTCTACAAAAACAAATCAAAATTGTAATTGTATTAGTCCCTTTTATATTGATAAAATTTCAGGGATTAATCCAAATACAGGAAATAATTATACAGATGATGATAAGGATATATTAAAAACTTCACTAATGCGTATTTCAAATGCTAAAGGTTGTGATGTTTCTGTTTGCTGCGACCCAAATGACCCTACATCAATGCCAGATGCTAATTTTACTGCACAATTTCTACAAAAATTTCCAAAAATTATGCCAATATATGAAGGTAGTAAATTAACATCTATAAAATTATCTACAACCAATAATGTAAAAACAAGTGGTTGGCAGATACCAAGTACTCATATGATTTGTAAAATTACAAAAGCAAAAATTACTGATACATCAGACCCAACTATTAAAATAGCATCTAATCTTGTTACAGATTGTTATACTGACCAATGTAATCAAGCAGAAACGATTACTATTAATAATCTCTTACAAAATGCAAAAAGTGATATGTCTTATACATTTATTGATGATGCTAGAGTTTCCCAAGCAATTAGTGATGGGAATATGTCTTATGTTAAGGAATATATTCGTAAATATAAATCAGTTAATTCTCCATTAACTAATGATAGTTATAATAATAGAATGATTCATATTGCAAGTAAAAGTAAAAAATTAGATATTCTTAATATGCTTATTGCTCTTAAAGCAAATCTGAATATTCAAAATAAGTTAAAAGAAACTCCAATTCATTTTGCAGTTCGTAGTAAAAATCTTAGTAATATAGATGCACTTTTAACACAAGGTGTAGATTTAACTATTTCTACAACTAAAGGTGAAACACCAATGTTTTATGCTATGATAACTGGTGATATGAGAATTATTAATATGCTATATAATAATGCTGCTCCTATATTAAGTGTTGATAATTCTGGAAATAATTTGATACACTACTGTATTCAAAATTGTCCATCATTTGAAGATACTGATGATAGTACAAAAGATGCATCTAAAAGTATTCCAAATACAAAGTCTGATATAATTAGATTTTTAATTGAACACGGAGTTAGTACAGAGCAAAAAAATTCTAAAGGAATATCTCCATTAGAAATGACAAGCAAAGATATTAATAAACAAATTAATAAAGAATGTTCTCTTGATATTGCAAAAGATAATGCAGATATAAATGAAAAATTTTTTAATATTAAACCTATTGCAGAAGCATTTACAAATACAAATGCAAATGCAAATACAAATAAAAAAGGTGCAAGTAAAAATAATGTTTCTAATTATACTACTGAACATAAATCCCTTTTAGAGATACAAACAATGTTATTTAATAATATTCTTAAAAATAACCCACAAAAATATAGTGGTTATATTAATGTAGATGATATTCCTAAAGGGGCACCAATAGAGATTCTAGATACAGTATGTGTTGGTACTGGTATGACGGGTAATGAAGATAGTGAAGATTGTATTTCAAAAGGAGGTAAATTAGTTAAAATAAAAAATAAAACAACAAAAATAAAAATAGAATTAACTCCAGATAATGATATTGATATAGATGCAGTTGATGAAAAAGATTTGTATTATAAAAAAACTCAAGAAAAAATACCATATGGTACTATTCCCTCAAATATTAATGAATACAATAATAATATTAGCAATAGTATTAATAATGGTAGTATTTTAAAAACTGTACCTAATACTATACCACAAACTACAGGTATAACTTATAATATTGGACAAGAATCTAGTAATATGTTAGATAGTATTGAAACTTCATTAGGATTTAATCCAAAACCAACAAAGAATAGTATTCAAGAACCTAAACTTACTGTATCATCACTACCACCATCACCACCACCATCACCACCATTAATTACTAAACCTAATATTACAAATTCTATGAATAAATCAGATGAACATCCTCCAATGTATGATAATGAAGTTTTACATAAGTGTAAAACAGATGCAATTAGAAATTCAATAAAAATAGTAAAAACTACAATTGCACAAACAACACAACCACAAACTACTCTAGCAAACATAACTATAAGTTCAGTATTTGAAAAATATAAACTACCTTTAATAATTATAAGTATTACAATTGTTTTGTTAATTATTGGTATAATTGTTAGTAAATATATTGGTAATAATGAATAATTTAATAAATGTATAGTAAAATGTATAGTAAAATTAATAAAAAATGGGAAAAAAATGGAAAAAATGGAAAAAATTGGATAATTAAACAAAATTGAATTTAAAATATAATATTAATTTTATTACCCGCTGAAATCAAACGCAGTGGGTAATAAAATGGCTATGGCTTCTGCTACTGCTGCTACTGCTGCTTCATACAAAAAATATAATTCAAAAACTGGTAAGTGGGATGGATTCCCACTCTACCTATGCGACATCCAACATTTTATCGTTACTGACAGAACGGGGAGTAGTGCTTCTGAGGGATTAATCTTTACTAATCAAGAAGAAAGTCATTTCCCTAACATCAGGTTTTTCCCTACAAAAACTTATACATATAAGTTGACGGATGAAGGGTACGTCTGTATTGAGAACCCAAAAGAAAGCTCTCTTTGGAGTATTTATGTTGATAGTGAGGGTACTTACTACTCCTACATGACATTCGGTGAGAGTTTCTGGTGCGCAACCAAACTCGAGCTTAAAATACTCGAGCCCAAGCTTTAAAAAAACTAAATAAAATTTGGATTTCTATTTTATTTTAATTTTTTTTTATTTCTATGAATACATATTAACATATTTTTCTTTATCATCTATATCACTATTCACTTTTTCTTTAATATTAATAAAAAGTTTAATACCTTGTTCAATATCTATTATAGTTAATTTTTTCTTTGTATCTCTTAATTCATTCTCTGTAGGAATTAATAATAATCTCTTTGAATGAGTTTTTTTACAACAAGAAAATAATGTTGTCATATCACCTCCAAAATTTGGAAATAATTTCATATTTTTTTCAATTATTTTTGTAATATTTGCAATTGTTTCAATTACATCCCATTTTTGTTCAACAACATATTTTTTATAAATTAATGCTAGTTCTTCTGCATTATAACCTTTAATTTCAAAATGATGTGTAAAACGTCGTGATAATCCTTCATTATGAGCTAAAAAATTCTCATATGTAGGTTTTTTATAGCCTGCAATTATACAAACTAAATCATGACTATGTTCAGAAAGATACATATTAATCATATCAATTGCTTCTTTTGCAAAATCTTTTTCAGAATTAGGACTTAGAGCATATACTTCATCTAGAAGTAAAACACCTCCTAATGCACTTTCTAATATTTTACGTGTCTTTGGTGCTGTTTGACCAACATATTCAGCAACTAAGTCATCACGTTTTGCACATATCACATTATCTGTTTTAAGAAATCCTAATTTATTATATATTTTTGCAATTATATGTGTCAATTGTGTTTTTCCTACACCAGGTGGTCCAACTATAACTGTATGCAACATATCTACATTTTTATCATCCAATCTTTGAAGATAATATATAATCTGGTCAAATATAATTTGTTTAACATCTGTCATACCTATCATATTTTTTAATTCAGTTAATGGACCTACTAATTTAGATAGACTAGATAGATTTAAATTATTACGCTTACGTTTTTTAGGATTATAAGTACTACCTATTCTAATTAAATCATCAATATTTTTAATATCAGAACCTAACCATTCATATTCTAATTTGCTTTCATCAAAATACTCATCATCGGTTACATTTTTATCATCATTTTTATCACTATTTTTATCATCATTTTTAAATTTGATTTTATTAATTTTTTTTTTAACAACTTTTGTTTTTTTATCATTTTCTAAATTGTTTATAATTGAACTAAAAAAATCATCAAAAAGATTATTATTTATAGGAATAATTAAGTTTTCTCGAATCTTTATATTATTTTTATTATTTTTATCATTTTTATCATTTTTATTATTTTTATCATTTTTATCTTCATCTTCATCTTTATTATCTTCACCATTTTTATCTTCATCCTGATTATCTTCATCATCGTCATCATCCTGATTATTTTCATTATCTTTAAAATAATAATAACATTCTTCGCATACAGTTTTACCTTCATATATTTGTGGCTTAATAATTATGTTATCAATTATTGAATTACATGATGTACAAGATAATTTAATTATATTTGGATATGTTAATTTTTTAGGAGTTTTATCAGTATTATTAATAGTATCAGTTTTCTTTTTCTTATATTTTATTTTTGGAATATTTATAATAAATTTATTAGGATATGGAGGAGTATTCATTTTTATGGTATCAATTATATTTAATTATATATAATTATATTTTATATTTCTATATAAAATAATTGTTTATATCGAAAATATTATTAAATAATATTTTTATAAAATATTACAATAATTATTATAATATAAACAATATAAACATAAAATATATAATTATGTATATCTTAACAGGTTTATATATTAGCATTTCTTATCAATATTAAAAATTGAAATTTTATTATTATTTTAATAATTATTTTAACAATAATAATAATTATAATATATTTTATAAACGATAATTTAATATTGATAAGAAATGTCTGAAAACAAGAGCAATACTAGTAATACTAGTAATAAATCTAAAAAAAATATTAAACTTTCTAAAACAAAATTATATAAAATTGATGAAATTAAAGAAGAATCTAAAGAAGAATCTATAGCAGAGTCTTCATATTTAACTTCATCTTCTATTGAATTAGAAACAGATATTCCTAAAATGGAAACAAAAACTGTAAGTGAAATTGTAGAAGATTTAGATAGAAAAATAGAAGAATCTAAAATTAAACATAACAGTAAACATAATAGTAATCATAATAGTAAACAGGATTTACAAAATAGTAAACAGGATTTACAAAATAAAAACAATTTTAATTATAATGATAATACATTTGATGTAATTAATACTATTTTAACTCAAAATGAAAATAAAGAATTAGTTAGTCATCAATATGCATCTTATGAACAATTTATTGTAAAAGATATAGGTAATATTATTGAACAATTTAATACACGAAAACTTTATTTTAATTACGATTCTAATGCAAATAAACATAAGATTGAATTACATATTGATTTTCTAACTTATAATTTAGGTAAACCTACTATACATGAAAATGATGGTAGTTTTAAAGAAATGCGTCCAGACATTGCAAAGCTTCGTAATCTTACTTACAGTTCACCACTTACTTTAAATATTAAATTAACTCGAATTGTACGTAGTAGTAGTAATACTAATTCAAATAATAATCATAATCATAATAATCATAATCATAATAACCATAATCATAATAATACAAATTCTGTTGATAATGACGATGTACCAATTATAGAAACATTTGACCATGAAGATATAAAAGAAGAAATGTTTAATAATATTAATTTTGGACGTATTCCTATTATGGTTCTTGGTTCTAATTGTGTTCTTAGTAAAAAAGATGGAACTACTCTAGAACAGAATGGTGAGTGTCCTTATGATTTGGGAGGTTATTTTATAATTGGTGGTAATGAAAAAGTTATTATTTCACAAGAAAGAATTGCTGAAAATGAAGCATTTGTATTTAATAATCAAAAGAAACTTAAAGGTAAAGAAATCGAAATAAGATGTGTATCTGACCAACATTTTAGTGTTGTTACTTCTAATGTAGTTCGTAGTCTTTATCGTGATGGTAGTTTAGAATATGATTTACCTAATTTTAAAAATCCTGTACCAATATTCTTATTATTAAAAGCACTTGGTGTTACAACTAATAAAAAATTATTTGAATATATTGCTTGGGATTTAGAAGATGAAACTGGTAAATTTATTACTAATTATTTAAAAATTAGTTTTGAAAAATTAAATAAAATATGTAAAACACATTGCATTGATATTAATGCAGATAAAACTAAATTTCAAGAAATTATGTTAGGATACCTAAAATATAAAAATGTAAATCGTGATATAAGAATGAGTCAAGAAGATAAAATGGCACATTTAAATAAACTTTTAGAAGATGATGTATTACCTCATATTGGTAAATCATTTGATAAAAAAATTAAATATATTGGTTATATGTGTAGAAAATTAATTTTAGTAATAAATAATTATATACCTCATGATGACAGAGATGCATATGATAATAAACGTGTTGATACACCTGGACGTCTTCTTGCAACTCAATTTAGACAATGCTTTAATAAATTAGTTAAAGATATGGTAAAATCAATTACAAGAGAAATTAAAAATAATAAATCTCGACGTGATATATTTGACCTTATCAATAGTAACAATATTTATAAAATTATTAAACCTACTATATTAGATGGTGGGCTTAAGTATGCTCTTGCAACTGGAAATTGGGGTATTAAAACTAGTGGTAAAGGTAATGTAAAAGCTGGAACTGCACAAGTATTAAATCGTCTTAGTTATCAAAGCTTTGTATCCCATTTGCGCCGTGTAAATTCACCAAGTGATAAAACAGGTAGCAATGGCAAAATTGTTAAGCCTAGAAAACTACACGGTACTAGTTGGGGATATATTTGTCCTGCTGAAACACCTGAAGGACAACCTGTAGGTTTAGTTAAGAATTTAGCATTAACTTCTAAAATTACTACAAATAGTAATAGTATGATTGTAAGAACTTTGCTTTCTACACTTAATGTTAAATTATTAGAAGATATATCTCCTAATGAAATATTTAATAATTGTATTGTATTTGTAAATGGAGATTGGATTGGAATTCATTCTGACCCAGATTTACTAGTAAAAACTCTTAGAGCGGAAAGGCGTCAATCTAATATTAATATATATACTGGTATTTACTGGAATATGGAAAATAGGATAATTAAAATTTATACTGATGCGGGGCGTCTTACAAGACCTCTATATATAGTTGACCCTTCTAATAAACTCCGCATTACAAATGAATATTATGAAACATTTAAGAAAACAAATTATTCATTTAATTTCTTAATTAGTCCTAAATTTTATGAACAAATGCAAGATAAGATTATTAGTATTAATGGTATTAATGGTATTAATGTAAATAACGTTAATACTGTTACTTCTCAATTTGGTAGTGAAGGTATTTTCGAATATATTGATACAAATGAAGTTAATAATACTTATATGGCAATGTCATTAGATGATTTAAATGAAGAACATATACCATATGTAAATGAATTTACTCATTGCGAAATACATCCTGGGCTAATGCTAGGAGCTGTTGCAGCTGTAATACCTTTTTCAGATGATAATCAATCTCCTAGAAATTGTTATCAATGTTTAGGTATTAATGAAACTGTATTGATGGCTGATGGTAATAATAAAATGATTAAAGATGTTATCATAGGAGATGAAGTAATTACTTTTCATCCTGAAACATTAGAAACAAGTATTACTAAAGTAGTAAATCATTTTATTAGACCTAATGACAAACCTGTTTATGAATTATTAACTTTTTATGGACATAAAATAATTGCAACAGAAGACCATAAATTTATGTGTAAAGATATAGAAAATGGTATTCAAGGATGGAAAGAAGTAAAAGATATTATTATCTTTAAAACTCATATTGGTATGTATATTAATTCCAAATCTATATTTGTACCAATTTCAAATATTAAAAAAGTAGAAGACCAAATGGTAAGTGATATTGAAGTTGAATCTGAAAATCACAGTTTTATTACAAGTAATGGAATTTTATCAAGTAATTGTGCGATGGGGAAACAATCCATTGGACTATTTGCACGTAATTTTCAAAAGCGTATGGATACAATTGCATATGTTGCAAATAATCTAGAAAGAGCTTTAGTTAATACTAAATTTGCTAAATATATTAATTATAATGAATTACCTAGCGGTGTAAATACAATGGTTGCTATTGGTTGTTATACTGGTTATAATATGGAAGATAGTGTATTATTAAATCAAGGTGCAGTAGATAGAGGTTTATTTCGAGCCACTTTTTATAGAACTTATAAAGATGATGAAAAGAAAATACAATCTAGTGGCAGAGAAGAAAAATTTGCTAAACCTAATACTAAATATACCCGAGGAACTAAACCTGGTAACTATAATAAACTAGATGAACGTGGTATAATTCGTAAGGATGAATATGTTACTAGTGATGATATTATAATAGGCAAAGTTCTTCCATTGAAGAATAAATTTGATGATAATGGTCATCAACTTTATAAAGATTGTTCTACAAGCTTAAGAAGCAATGAAACTGGTTATGTTGATAAAGTTTATACTGACCGTAATGCAGATGGTTTTCGATTTGCAAAAATTAGAATGCGTACTGAAAGAACTCCTATTATTGGTGATAAATTTGCATCTAGGTGTGCCCAAAAAGGTACTGTAGGTATGATTTATCCACAAGAACAAATGCCTTTTAATGCAGACGGGATTTCTCCTGACCTAATAATGAATCCTCACGCTATTCCTAGTAGAATGACTATTGGACAATTAATGGAATGCATTTTAGGTAAATCTTGTGCTATATTAGGCGGATATAGTGATTGTACCCCTTTTAATAATATCCCTTATGATAAAATTTGCGATATTTTAGAAGAGAATGGTTTTAACTATTCTGGGGATGAAATTCTCTATAGTGGTATAACTGGGCAACAAATGGATGTAAAATTGTTTTTCGGACCAACTTACTACCAAAGGCTGAAACATATGGTTTTGGACAAAATTCATTGTTTTCCGCCCCTTTCGCATGAAGTTCTCACTCATAGAGGTTGGCGTTATATTGAACATATTACATTAGAAGATAAAGTAGCAACTTTAAACTCACAAGGACAAATTGAATATCATAATCCTACTTTAGTTCATCATTATCCTGATTATAAAGGTCAAATGTATGAAATTAAAAATGCTAATGTAAGTTTAAATGTAACTGCAAATCATCGTATGTATATTTCAAAACCATATGGAAGAAAGCAAATATGGCAACCTTATCAATTAGTTAAAGCTGAAGATATGTATGGTAAATTCTGTAAATTTAAGAAAAATGGAGAATTAGTTCAACCTGATTATCAATTTGTATTACCAGAAATGACTGATGGTAATAATAAAATTAGACCTACTAAAATAGTTGATATGAATGCGTGGTTAACTTTCTTTGGTATTTGGATGGCTGAAGGTTGGTCATCATGTAATCCAAAAGTTTATTCTACTAGTTTTGCTGTTTATAAACAAAGAGTTAAAGATGCTTTATATCCTGCACTAGATAAATTAGGATATCATTATAATGTTTCAAGTAATAATAACCTATGTATTAATGATATCCAATTAAATAAATATATGGGTAAATTATCAGTGGGAGCAATCAATAAATCTCTACCTGAATGGGTATGGAAATTAAGTAAATCTCAATGTATTACATTATTAGAATCAATGGTTCTAGGAGATGGATGTTATAATATAAAAAATCCAAATAGAATTATTTATTATACAAATTCTGATAAATTAGCTGATGATGTTATGCGTCTTGCATTGCATTGTGGATGGTGTTGTAATAAAATATTACATCATCCTGCAGGAAATTCTGTCACTAAAAAAGATGGTGAAGTAATAACTAGCAACGCAATTTGTTGGAGATTAGGTATTATTAAAAACAAATGCGAACCATCAATTAACCACGGTCATACTTATGAACAAGACATCCAAGTTGAACGCCTTTATGATTATGAAGGTTCCGTTTATTGCATATCAGTTCCCAATGAAGTATTCTATGTTCGACGGGATGGTAAGCCAGTTTGGACTGGTAATAGTCGCTCGAGTGGTCCTGTAGTACAATTGACTCGGCAACCTGCTGAAGGACGTTCTCGAGATGGAGGATTACGCTTCGGAGAAATGGAAAGGGATTGTGGGGGTATAGATACTCCGATAACATCACAATGTGGATTATCCATTAAAATTCAGGATTTTGAAACCCAAAAGTTTGATTTATTAGGATGGAATCAAGAAAAAAATGGGTTGATAACATCTAAAAACACAAATTTTCTATACAAAGGAGAAAAAGAGTGTGTTGATGTATATTTGGAAGATGGGCGTAAATTAACTTTCACACCTGAACATAAATTTTTAACATCCACTAATGAATGGGTTAAAGCAAATGAATTAAAAGTAAATGAATCACGATTAAAATGTAGTGTTAAATACCCTACAATTGATATTCGAGATGAAATTCAGAAATGTAATAATTGGTCATTACTACTTAGCAGTAATCTTACTCTTAAAACTAATAACCAAGAAGAATATTTCAAGTCAATGGCATTTGCTAGAATTCTTGGATATTTAATAACCGATGGTCATATTACAAAAAATGGAAATAGAGGGTCTATATTTTTAGGACATAAATTAGATGTTGCAAGAATATTAGATGATATTAAATTATTTGCACCTATTATCCAAACTGATTTTACACATAAAAATATGTATTATGTAAAAGTTCCTAACTCTTTAATGTCTAATATTGCTAATATTGATGGTATTGTATATGGAAGTAAAGTTATTCAACCTTCTGAACTACCAGACTTCATTTTAAAAGATGATTGTCCTCTACCAATAGTTAGAGAATTTCTAGCTGGAATGTTTGGAGGTGACGGTCATACTTGCTATATTGGAAAAAATACATTTACATCAGTATCATTTTCAAAGAGTAAGAATATATTGCTTATTAATTCATTAAAAACAATGATGGAAAATATTAAAAAATTATTGGCTAGACTTGGAATTATTAAAGTTACTATACAAAATCAAAAAGTAAATACTAAATCCAAAACTAGAGAAAATGAAGATGATAAAAATTATGAAATAGTATTACATCTAGATATTAGCGAACTGATACCTTTCTATGAAAAACTTGGCTTTCGTTATTGTTGTCATAAGAACCAAAGACTTGAAGCTGCAGTAGCATATATGAGATTAAGAACAAATGTAACTCGTCAGAAGACTTGGATTATAAATAGAATAAATGAACTTACTGATTATAAGAAATTAAAAACAGAAAATCCTACTAAAATAGTAGGTACAACAAAAGCTGCTAAACAGGCACTTGACGAATTAAAGAAATTGGAACCAATCCTACATCCTTGTTCTATTCCTAGCGGACACGATATTTTAGAATATTTGGTAAATGAGCGTGAAGGTGGTAAATTTGCAAGTTCTAAGTTTATTAGTTCTACTGATTTCTTAGAAAGTATTGGTGCTTTAAGTTGGTTTAATGCACCTATACATAGACCAAATATTGAAATAGATGAAACTATACCTTCTGAAGTAGAAGAAACACTACCTATTGAAGAACAACCAGTAGAAATACTACCAACAGAAACAGAAACTATGCCATCAAATAATTATGGTGTAACTCAAGAAAATGAAGTAATTCCTACAATGAATTTGAAAGTAATTGATATTCGTCCAGCTGGAGTTCATAAAGTGTATGATATTCAAGTTGATAAAGAAGAATCATTCTTAGCTAATGGAGTAGTAGCACACAATTGTATGATTTCTCACGGAGCAATGGGTTTTCTTAAAGAAAGAATGATGGATGTTAGTGATATTTTCACAGTTCATGTTTGTAAGGAATGCGGATTATTTAGCGTTGTCAATCCAGATGATGAAAATGGAACCCGTTCTTGCGGAAGCTGTGAAAATTATTCTCAATTTATGGAGCTTAGAGTCCCATATGCTTGTAAATTACTTATGCAAGAATTAGAAGGAATGATGATTACTCCTCGATTCAATATTCATAGTACTTAAAAAAATACTTAAACTATTTATTGTTAAAGTAAATATATTATAAAAATTAAAAATTAAAAATTATAAAATAAAAAATAAAAAATATTATATATTTTAATCATCCATAACAACAATTCTCTTTTTAGTTAATTTTTTTTCATCTTTTTTATCTTTTTCGCTTTTAATATGATTTTCTACTATTTTATTATCTTTATTACTATCTTCTTTACTATCTTCTTTCTTATCTTCTTTCAAACCTTCTCTAGACATATTTTTTTTTGTTACTTTCTTTTTTCTAGGTATTGTAATAATTTTAGGTAATTCTACATTACTAATTCTTTTATAATAATTTAAAATCTTTTGTTCTTTATCTTTTATGCTTTTACTAAAACTATAAGGTTTATTCATTTTATAATTAGTTATATTTTATATTTATATTTATATTTATTTATAGTTATATTTATATTTATATTTTTAATTTTATTTGTATCTAGATATATATTTATATATTCTATATTTTTA